>Ga0351880_1131_pt1 | contig 19133 bp, 20 predicted proteins | sample BONcelFGM3001E13_FD_206766 | JGI IMG/M metagenome (GOLD analysis project Ga0351880, IMG submission 206766) | Enriched cells from coal bed in the Powder River Basin, Montana, United States - BONCAT cells FGM rep3 HSBNCT.FGM.300.1.E13 ...
CGGCTATACTCTCCTCACCCTGGCCAGCGACTAAGTACTTCTGCTCTGCTATTACTTTGATGGCTGAAGTGCCTTTATTTGGGGATTCGTAGAAAAATCTGATATGCACTTGAAAAGATTGTCATGATTTTTATATCTTTGATCCATGGATAGGCAAGAAAATACGCAAAAAATGATGGATCACTGGATTTCAAGATCAGATAATGATTATGAAACAATGAATCATCTGATGCATTCGAAAGACTATCATTGGGCACTTTTTATTGGTCACTTAGTGATCGAGCGATTACTGAAAGCAGCCGTTGTAAAAAATACCGGTGATCATGCACCGTTGACTCATGACCTTAGACGACTTGCCAAAATTGCAGGCATTGAAGCAGATGAGGAACAAAAGTATTTTCTCGATACGATCTCATCCTTTAACCTCAATGCCAGATACGATGACTACAAACAGGATTTTTATAAGAAATGCACAAAGGATTATGCGCTCATGTGGATTGTAAACATTCAAAAACTCAGAGAATGGATAAAAACGAAGCTTTAGCAATTGCTAACAATTATATTTCAATCGTCAGCAAGCAAATTCCTGTTCAAAGCGCTTTCCTGTTTGGATCATATGCCAAAGGCAACAACCATGAAAGCAGTGATATTGACATTGCCCTGGTGTTTGATCAGGTGGAAGATATAATTGATCTACAGGTAAAACTCATGCAAATCCGATGGGATGATGTACTGATGATAGAACCACATCCTTTCAGGCTAACAGACTTTAGTCCTTCCAATCCCATCGTAGCCGAAATTTCTAAATATGGAATTCCGCTTACTCTGGTGGCAGCATGAAAGTCTGGAAAAATCGAAGAAGATTATGGTTTCGGTGCTATTCACAATCATTTCAACACCATGCAATACAACGAGTTGTCGCAGTTAGAAACCAACTACCTGCACGGTGATGCCACCGACTACCTGCAGCGGCAGAGCTATGCCTACAACATACGCGGCTGGCTCACCGGTATCAACAACATATTCCAAGGCAGTTCGGGGGTGTTTGCACAAAAACTGTACTACAACACTGTTCCTCAAGGCACCTCATCGCAAGCCACTGCCCGCTACAACGGCAACATCAGCGCGAGCGAGTGGAGGGTTGATGGCATCACGCCAACCGACTTCAGCAGTGGTTATGCTTTCAGCTACGACCCATTGAACAGGCTCACCAAGGCAGCCTATTACAAGCGCAACATCAGCTCCTCGGTTATAGGTTGGGAAGGCACGGCTTCCAACAAAGGCAGCTGGGGAGCGATCACTGGCATTGGCTAGGAAAAAGACATCACCTACGACAAAAACGGCAACATCAGAACCCTGAGCCGCCATGGTCGCCGGGACTCCTCGTTCACTGTAGTTTGCAACTACACTGTTGCGACATCTCGGTCTCCAGACCGGACGTAAATCGCTTGATGTGGTTTAAAGGATGGTCGGGGAAATCCCGGAATGGTCAAACTCATTAACCATTAATCATTCACCGTTAACCATTACCTGCGTCAGTCCTAAACCATAAATTATAAACCATAAACCCCTCTAAACCAGCCATCAACAAATCAACAAATCAACGCATCAACAAATCAACACAATAAAAAAGCCTCACCACAAGGGTAAGGCTTTTTGGTCAGAGCACTACGAAAGGCGGATGGATCAGCTGCCGGAAGCCAGCTTCGTAAGCTGGAAGTTCCACACCACATGGTCGTTCATGCCCAGGACAATGGCGGCGATCTCGGGCACTTCGTAGCCGGAGGCGTGACAGCTCAGGGTGAGATGTCCTGCGGGCAGTTCGTCAAACAGAAAATCGCCATCCGCATCGGTGGTGATGGACCATCCCTGCTCGATGAGTTTGACTGTTGCACCTGCCACCGGAAGTCCTGTGCCTGCATCGCTCACAGTGCCGATGATATCGGAGGTTTCGGATAGCTTGTTCGATTGATGCCGCCGCCGTCTTCGCCGCAGATGGCTGTAGTTTTGAGACAAAACAGGCCATTCACCCGCGTGGAAACTCACAAACTTATCGAGTTCAAACTTGAGGATGTCCTGACATTCATTTATGAGTGCCAAAGCCCGAAGGCGTTGATTCCGGCGCTGGTCGAGCTGGTTTTGGGTTAGTTCGTAGAGCGCCCGTAAATCGGTGATGAGTTGTTGCAGGTCCTGTATTTCAGTAGCTGGCAGCCCAAGCGCTTCGGCAAGGCTTCTGTGCTGGTCGAGGAGTTGCAGTTCGTCCGTTGCCACCTGCAGCATGGCGGCTACAGATATGGACCGTAACCGCTTTTTGTAGTGAAGGAATATTGTAAGCATTCCATTGTTTTGCGCATTTTTTGCCAGCATGATTCCAAAATCGGTGATCAGCAGCAACCGTTGTTGCAGCGCCAGGCGTTGATCGCGGCGCGTGGTGTAGAGACTTTTTACCGGCCGCACCATGGCAGCAGAAAGCTGACTCAGTGTGGCGGTACGTTCGAAGAAGCTGTCGCGGAAAGCGATGGCGTTGGGTTTGCCTTCAAATGCATTGTTGTGAGATTCAAGCACGCGTTTGATGGCCAGGAATGATTCTGTTTTTTCAGTTAGCCTGTTCATTTTGAAAGGGTGTTAATGGATAAAACAATTTATTTTTCGAAGCCCATCCGGTTTTCAGCCTGACATCCCTTTTTTTGATTGAGGCAGGTTGGCTCATCGCCGTTGGGACTCCTTACTATATAGGCAAAAACGTGACACTTTTTTAATGCATTGATCTGTAATATGTTGTGACGGTATATTTGACTCGATTTTGATGATTTTACACCAGTTGGTGTTTTCTTTCGAAAAATTTGCGTTGAAAGTGAGAAAAAAATCGGAGGTCAGTGGGCGGAGGTCAGAGGTCAGAGATCAGAGGTCAGAGATCAGAGGTCAGAGGTCAGAGGTCAGAGGTCAGAGGTCAGAGGTCAGTGGGCGGAGATCGGTGGTCGGAGATCGGTGGTCGGTGAACGGAAGTCGGAGGTCAGAAGTAAGATCACCGATTACCCATCACGCATTACGCATCACGGATTACGCATTACGCATCACCGATTACCCATCACGCATTACGCATCACAAGGGGTCTTGGGAAAGATGAAACATAAATCGCTTTGTATGAGGTTCAAAACACTTTGTATGAGGCATCGAACGCTTTGTATGAGGTTCAAAACACTTTGTATGAAGCTTCGAACGCTTTGTATGAGGTTCAGAACGTTTTGTATGAGGTTCAAAACACTTTGTATGAAGCATAGCCACGAATTCACGAATGAAGGAGAAGACATATTCGCGCATTCGTGGCCACAAATATTAGCCACGAATGCACGAATAAAAATTTTTAGATCATTTATCCCCTAAAAGGGACAGTTTCAGGTAAAAAGGCACTATTCACGCATTCATGGCAGACAACTAATAGCCACGAATTCACGAATGGAGAACGAATAAAACTATTCGTGCATTCGCAGCAAAAGACTATTCGTGCATTCGTGGCAACCTCTTATTCTTGCATTCGTGGCAAAAGATTATTCGTGCATTCGTGGCAACCTCTTATTCGTGCATTCGTGCCAAACTAATATTCGTATTCGTGGCAAACAAATAATCGTGCATATGCGGCTTTCCGCCTTAAATATTCCTATTTTCGTTGCAGCAATAAGGTGTGAAATGGAAAAGATCATTTTCAAAGAAGAAAGTTATCAGATCATCGGTAAGTGCATGGAGGTGCACAACAATTTAGGGGCAGGATTCTTGTAAATTGTGTACAAAGATGCCCTGGAGTTGGAATTTCAAAAAGCCAACATTCCTTACGAAAGAGAAAAGATGTACGATGTAAATTATAAAGGCGTTATTCTCCCACACAAATTTTATGCTGACTTCGTTGTATTCGACAAAATCATTTTAGAGGTAAAGGGCGTATCCGGCATTTCGGATGAATTTGTAGCTCAGTCGTTGAATTACCTTAAAGTATCTTATAATCAGCTCGCATTGATAGTGAACTTTGGCGAGCTAAAATTGAATTATAAAAGGATTGTTTTAGGATGATGCCTCTAGTGTAAGTTTAGATGTCACGAATGCACGAATGCAGGACGAATAAAGCAATTGGCGCATTCGCGGCCAACAAAGCAAAGCCACGAATTCACGAATGAAGGACGAATAGCTTATTCACGCATTCATTGCCCACAAAATATATAGCCACGAATTCACGAATGGAGAACGAATAAAACTATTCGTGCATTCCCGGCAAAAGATTATTCGTGCATTCGTGGCAACCTCTTATTCGTGCATTCGTGGCAACAAAAACATTCGTGGCAACCAAGTCATTTACGGTGAAAAATCAGGGGACAATTTTTTTTGACCCCTAAACCTGCAAAATGGAATTGAAATACCGAAGAAGTGTTTCATTTCAGACCAAAAACAGCCAATATGCACGCTTTTTCTGACTATTAGTCGGAAAGTGAGGCCCAAAACAGGGCTTTCCCGATTTGTCCTTTGCAATGTCCTTGACAGACCCTACTTTTACAAAGTAAACCATTCCCTTCATCCATATTTCAATCATTCATCAATCAAATTTTTGATTGTCGTGCGAAATCCGTGCGATATGATGAAAAATCTGATGGCATGTCTTGTTTGAAGCAAGTTTTAAAACGCTTGTATTCAGCAAGTTGGAAACATGTCACACTTTTTGTAATGATTAAATGATCTAAAGATGAAAAATGATTCATTTTCCGGAGGGCTGAAAACACAATCCGACACGGTTCTCCTGCAACTAATGGCTGGCACGGATGAGGTGCTGAGGCTCAAAGCGTTTAATTGCTTTTACGAGCGTCACGGCAACGACCTGGCAAAACTATGCAACAAGGCATGTAAGGTGCATGCCGAAATTTACGGCAGCGATTTGCCTGATATTGTGTTCAACAACACCTTATTGGAGGTGTATCAACATCCGTTGCAGTTTCTGAGGCGGTTGGAGGAACAACACGATGCCTCAGGAAAAAAGCTGGAAGTGGGTGTGTTGTTGAGCACGATGGCAGATGAAGAACTTGAAAAGGAAAAGAAAGGCAGTCAAATGAGGTATGGCCGTGGGAAAACAGAGGTAAAAAATGACGCGGAGCTTGACCTGTTTGCACAACAGATGAACCCATGTCATGAAGCGGAAGAAGTCAACGACCAAAAACGCCATGAAGATGCAGTAGCACTTGGTGCAGACCTCAACAGTCTGGATGCAGCCTGCAACAAGCTCAAGCCGCGTGACAAGGCGGTCATTGATTTCATCAAAACCTATGACCTTCCGAACAAGCAGCTTCCGAAAGAAGAAAAAGAGCAGTTTTTAAAGGAACAAGGATTGAAACCGGAAAACTTCAGAAAATGCAAGGAGCGCAGCTTTAAAAAGTTGCGCGCAAGAGTGCTGGAGGATCGGCACAAAAGCGCAGCACAAAGCGGTTCGGCCAGCGCTGAGGCGCCCTCGTGCTGAGCCAGACTGCAAAAGACCAATGCCCCGCCGAAGCCGGTTGATGCCAACCGTTTTTTGGCTTGGGACGGGGCAAAGGTCCGGCAGCTGGTGACGGCATGTCTGAAAACAGAACCATAGTGGAATTGAAAAGGCAAATAGTGTAAAAGAGGATCTTATGAGCAGAGCAGTAAAGAAACATGTGGGTGGAGACAAGCGCTCCAGGCACCGCATACAGATGGAAATGAGGGGAGAAGCATTTCCGACGAGCATAGCCACCTGGCTGGCATGCATGAAATTGATCGAAAGCGAAGCCACCCCCGCCCCGCCTTTACCTTTCACAGCAGACGACATCATCCGGTATGGTAAGAAACGACATTGCAAAAAATTCAGGATGGATTGATGAAGAACAGATGTTTCCTGAAATTACATGGAGCATAGCGGTCCATTCCGAGATATTGACCTCTCCCTATATTTTATTAAATATACGTGAATTCGTGGCAAACAAGTGATGGGTGATGGGTTGTCGATTGTCGACGCCTGAATAGCATTGACCGTTTTGTAGGGAGTACTCAGACAAATAAAATCATTCGTGCATTCGTGGCAAACAAATACGCTTGCAATTGTCTTTAAAAAGCTATTACACAAAGCGCCACAAAGGGGTCACAAAGTTACGCAGAGAGCTTGTTTCAGCCCTAAACCCTAACTCCTAAACCTCTAAACCCCTATAAGGCTCTTATCAACTCATGCGATCGAAATAGTCTCTCAACACCTTGGTTTTGGCATTGCCAACAACAGCAATGAGCTCTTCATCAGTTGCCTTCGAAACCCGTTTGAACGATTTGAAATGCAGCAGCAGTTTTTGTGCTGTGCTTTCTCCAATGCCTTTGATCTTATTAAATTCGGAAGAGATAAAGCCCTTCTCAAACTTCTTGCGGTGATGTGTAATTCCAAAGCGGTGTGCCTCATCGCGTAAAAACTGTATCACCTTAAGCGACTCGGAGCGCTTATCAATGTAGATTGGCACGCTATCGCCCGGAAAATAAATCTCTTCGAGCCGCTTAGCAATACCTATTATGGTCATCTTACCTCGCAACCCTATCTTTTCCAATGTTTTGACAGCAGCACCCAGCTGACCTTTTCCTCCGTCGATAACGATAAGCTGCGGGAGGGGTTTTTCTTCTTTTATCAACCGGCTGTAACGGCGTTCGATGATTTCTTCCATTGAAGCAAAATCGTTAGGCCCTTCCACCGTTTTGATATTAAAATGCCTGTATTCACCTTTGTTGGGTTTGGCATTTTTGAACTGCACCATCGCTGCTACCGCATAATCACCCTGAAAGTTTGAGTTGTCGAAACATTCAATCACTTCGGGTACGACATCCATCCGCAAGTCCTTTTGCAACTGCTGAAGGATTCGCCGCTGGTGACGCTCGGGGTCAACTAGGCTACGCTGCTTTTCGGTCTCCAGTTTAAAATTCATAGCATTGTTTTCCGATAGTTCAAGCAGTTGCTTTTTTTCTCCCCGCTGGGGAACAGTGAGGCGAACGCCATCGGGCGCTGATTCGGGAAGAAAAGGTACAATCACCTCGGGCGACTGACTCTGAAAACGCAGCCTCAATTCAACAATGGCAAGGCTCAGCAGTTCGTCGGCCGTTTCGTCGAGTTTCTTACGTATCTCAACCGAATGTGATTGAACTACAGCTCCTTCCACCACTTTAATGAAATTCACCCATGCCACATCAGCTTCATCGAGAATACTGAACACATCCACATTACTGATGGTTGCATTCACCACTGTTGACTTGCTCTTGTAATGTTCCAAAAGCTGGAGCTTCTCCTTTAGATGTTGTGCTTTCTCAAACTCGAGGGCTTCGGCATGAGCCATCATCTGCGTTTTCATATCACGCAAAACACCTTGAATATTTCCTTTGATGATCTGCTTTATGCCACTAATCATCAGGTCATATTCGCTTTGGGCTTGCATTCCTTCACACGGACCTTTGCAATTGCCTATATGATATTCAAGACAAACTTTATAATTTCCTTTTCGGATTGCTTGTTGCGACAGGTTAAGGCTACAGTTGCGCACCGGATAAAGCTGACGTATAAGCTCGAGTAAGGTTTTCATCATCCTGCCCGAGGCGTATGGCCCGAAATATTCGCTGCCATCATGCACGAGGTTTCGTGTTGAGAAAACCCGCGGAAAGGCTTCGTTTTTGATACAAATCCAGGGATATGTTTTGTCGTCCTTAAGTAAGATATTATAGCGGGGCTGCAGTTCCTTGATGAGCGTATTCTCCAACAAAAGCGCCTCCGATTCCGAAGCTACCACAATCACCTGAACATTGCGAATGCGGCGGACAAGCACCCTCACTTTTCCTGTATGTTCTTTAGCAAAATAACTGGCAACACGTTTCCGCAAATCCTTGGCCTTGCCTACATAGATCACCTTTTCATTCTCGTCAAAATATTGATACACACCGGGAGCATGTGGTATGGAGGCAATAATGGGTTGTAGCGAGTGGATATTAGTCATTGCTATTTTCAAACGATATGATAAATGAGAGGATTTTTAGTTTCATTCCTTTAACGATTATAAACGCAAATATGCTAGCAAAATGACATAAAACACATTACTAAGCATTAAAAATCCAACGATTGATTTTAGACAAAATTAAAGCATTTTGAAAGAATGCAGGTCATATTAATTTCCTTATAGAATTCATTATCGTTTAACATCCTTATGAAAGATGACAATAATAATTCGGGTCAAAAAAAAGTATAGAGTCAATTCAATGGTGCCCTACCCAATGAACTGTTCTCTATACCAAAAAGAATCAAGTTAAAAACTTGATTATAAATAAATTGCTCGCTAATTCTTTATTACTTTGACAGTTTTTGTCTTATCTACGGTCGTAACTTTGGCAAAATAAATTCCAGAAGCTAATTTTTCAGTGTTCATTGAAAATTTGGATTGGTTTACAATCTCCATCCTCACTAATAATCCGTTGGCATCAAAAAGCTCAATTTTCTCGATTTTTTCACTGGCCTGAATGATAAGTTTGTCAGAAACCGGATTTGGATAGACTGAAACATGAACTGTCAACTCATTTTCAGAAGTATTAACCCAGCCATCAGGTAATTCAAGGCGGAAAGTAAACAGTTCACCCCAAGGGCCAATATTGGGATCGAGACCCCATCCTGCAATATATTTGCCATTGGATGAGATTGAGTTGGCACTCCAGATTGGTCCAAACTCCATCGTGTAACCAAGATAATCAGTAATAAATGTATTCAAATCCATTGCCCCCATTGCTGCAGTCCAAATGAAAGGTGTATAATTTTGAGTCCATGGGTCAGGTGCATACACATACCAACCAACTACTATGCTTCCATCTTCGCTCATTCCGGCCACATTACCAGTGGTACCCTCCGGTAAACCAAGGTTTCCAAGGTCAACCAAGCCAGTGGTTTGACTCCATAACCACGCATTTGGGAACGCAAAATCCCCGTAACCACCTATCCAGTTCCCGTCAGCTGAAACAGTGCTTGCCATTCCAAGTTGATTGAATTCATCGTTTGGATTTCCATCAGGATTGACAAGTAAATACTCATTTGGGAAATAGCCTCCTGCCGGATTTTTTCTCCAGACAGCCGATTTCCACGGTCCATTAAAATCCTGATAACCGACAACTACACTTCCATTATCGCTAACTGCCTCAGCTCTTGAACTTCTGTTGATATTGGCAAACATACTGCCCAGATCAATTATTCCTTCATTTTGGTTCCATGCAAAAGCATGGGCATACGATGTTGTTCCATTTCCATTGGCAGGATCAGCCCACGAATTTCCTACTACTGTCATGCCATCACCTGAGATACTATATCCTGCACTTGTTGTGTTGTCCACTACAATACCCAGACTTCCAAGTGGTGTCCATGTTTGACTGTTAACATCATAACGCGACATTTCAGCCACATCAATGCTCGAAAGTCTTGACTTATAATAGAAATTGCCCTGAGAGCCACATATTTGAACCGAAGTTGGAGTGACAGCTATCTCATAAAGGGCAGGATCGCCATTGAAAATAGCTTGATTGGCCCAATACCAGCTTTGTCCACCGTTGTCAGATTCAAAGATGACATCGGGGGTGCCTGTTATTACAAGATGTTGATTATCTACCCATTGAATATCACGCCAAAGAACCCCGTCAGTCAAACCTGGTGAAACAGGAAGCTCTGTCCATGTGTTACCTCCGTTAGTAGTTTTGTGAATATAGGTCTCGCCGAGTACATATCCTGTTTGTTCATCAAGGAAGTTTAGTCCAAGGAAAAGTGCTCCAGGGATGGAATATACATTGCTCCATGTTAGGCCATCATCTGTTGATTTTTGAACATGTCCACCATTAGTACATAGAAAATAGGTGCTATTTCCTGTATATTTAATTTTTGAAGGAACGCTGAGCAGTCCGCTGCCTTTTGTCCATGTTAGTCCACCGTCAGAGGTAATGTATACCCCCAATCCGTCGTTAAGTTGAGCCGTAACAACTCCGTTAAGTTCATCCTTGAATTCAATAGCAGTATAAATATACACATCATCATCTCCAGCAGGATCAAGCACTTCCCAATCCCAACCGGTGTTTTGGGTTTTGGCAAAATATTGATTCCATCCGCCCACATATCCAAGATATGGGCTTGGGAAACTCATCGCTTCGAGCCCTCTGTTTTCGGTATCTACCCACATTGCTCCCCAACTTGCACCACCATTGGTTGTACGCAGCACAATGCCGTGACCATTATAAGTGAGGGATTGTCCAACTGCATATCCAAACAAACCATCCCCTGTTGATGGGAACTCCATTGCTTTAAAAATGTAATTATAATCCTCTAAAATTCGGCGTTCCCAATCCGTAGAGACCGGCAAAGTGGTAAGGCTGCTTCCCGAAATGAAGTTGCCATCATTGGAAAAACGAGCGCGACCCCCAATTCCATTGCCAGGTGCCAAACCACCAATGACCTGAAAACTGTTGTCGGCAGGATTCCACAGAGAATATGGGCCGGCTTGACTTTCATATCCTGAAACAACCCCTTGGTTGGAGACATTGTTTGTTTCGAAAAATGTGGGTTTCACCACATATTGACCTTTCATTGCAGTAGAAAAGAGCAATAAGGTCAAAAGCAACATTGTAGTAGTAGTTTTCTTCATTATTTTGAAATTATTGATTAATAAATGGTGTAGGATTATTTGATGTGGAGCTTTCGCTTTGATCATCGAGTTTTTTCTTGAGCTCATCAAGTAGTTTACGAAGTGCTTGTTGTTCTGCTTTTTTTTTCTCAAAGAAGCCTTCCAATTCTTTGATGATGTCATCCTGTCTTAAAGTTCGTTTTTTAAGCATTACTTTATTTTTCGGCAAAGATGTGAGCAAAGTTTATTTTAATGTTTAAAAAATGGCTTACAACGACGATACAACTCGTGTAAAGATGCTTACAAAAGCAATACACAGGAATGTAAATAATTAAAAAAGAGGAGTATAAGCAATTATTACAATTGCATAAGGAGGTTAATGAGATTCACGTCTTCACCCTGAATATTGAGTTTTTTTCGCAATCTGCTTCGGGCAACAGTAATGCTATTAACCGATTGGGTGGTAATTGTTGAGATATCTTTTGTTGAAAGATTGAGCCTTAGAAACGCACAAAGCTTTTTTTCGTTGGAACTCAGATTGGGATATAAGGCAGCCAAACGTTCATAAAAACCATTGTGGACACTGGTAAAATGCGCTTCAAATTCACTCCAAATATCGTTCTCGCTCCCTGATTTCAGTTGTTGGATAATTTCAGAAATTATTATTTGGTTTTCAGTTTTGAAGTAAGGTTTTGCTTTTATAAGCTTTTCTGAAATACCAGTAATTAGCTCATTCTTTTTAAGAAGATACATTACATTCGTTGTAAGTTCCCTGTTTTTAAAATCAAGATCTTCCTTGAGTTTTTGCTTTTCGAGTAAGGTGTTTCTGTGTTCGAGTTCAAGTTTATCATTTAATAAACGGTCATTTCTTATTTTGCTACGCTGAAGAAAAATGAGCAGAACTGAGATCAGGAGCAGGAAAAAAAGTGAGCCGCCAATTATGAGGTATGTCAGCTCCGCTTTTTGACGTTCGTTTTCACGCTTTTTTAGTTCCATATCAAAAAGATTTTGCTGTTGATCGAATTTGTATTTCATTTCGATTTGTGCAATTCGATTCAGATTCTGAACATTGTAAAGGCTATCTTTAAGTGTTGTGAACTCCATAAATGTCAAATATGCTTTATGATCATTTTTTGTTTCATGATAAAGCGTTGATAGCGATTGAAGTGAGTTGAGAATGGATTCCTTGTTGCCAATTTCTCTTCCCAGATTAAGCGCTTTGTCGTAATATCTTTGAGCCGTTTCATAGTTTTTTTGTCGAACAGCATTCTTGGCAATATTATTAAAACATTGGGCCACACCTCTTTTATCATTTGATTTATCTCTAATTTCCAACGCTTTATTAAAATAGTAATCTGCTAGGCTATATTGACTTTTCTCCAAATAGCATATGCCAATGTTGTTGTAAATGGTAGATTCCAATTTGTAATCAAAGTATTCTTTGCCGATCTCAAGTGCTGTTTGATATGATAAAAGTGCTTTGTCGTATTCTGATAATTGAATATAAACAGCTGCAATATTGCTAAGCAAACGCAATCTTGTATTATCTGTTTCAACCTTTACTCCAGAATTATTTTTTTCAAGAATAAGCAATGCCTCATCATAATATTTTTTGGCCTGCTCAAAATTTCGCTGAGAGAAAAAAGAAACTCCAACTTTATTAAGTATGCTTATCTGTTTTGAAATCAATATTTTAGAACCGGGATCACTTTCAAGAAGGCTGTCCGATAAAATTTTTGCGTTGTAATAATAATTCAATGATGTTTCAAAATTACCTGTGGCGTTGTAAATATCACCCAAATTTAAATAAAGCGCAATGGTCGAGGTGTCGGCTTTTACCAAGGATAAAAGGTTTTGTGCCTTAAATGCAAAATACAATGCTGAGTCCAAATTTTTATTCACATAATAGGAGGAGAGTGAAAGATTGCTCTTAAAATCCTCAACACTTGTTCCTGCATCAGATTCTCTGCCTGATGGTTTCTGCATTTGGGCATGAATACTCACAACGAAGCTGAGGCAGATAAAAAGTGCAATTGTTTTTTTCATCATAAAGGAGATAAAACCTGAATTAGATGATGATGTCAGCTGATTAAAGCCAAAAGTCAAACACTCTATGGTTCGAATCAAGAAAGGCTTACCAACTACTTGCCAAAAGTAAATGATTTCAATTGATAATTCAATAATTACAGTTATGTCGCTGGTTGGAATTCTCAATGAGAGTCAGATTGAACTATCAAAAAACCACCTTCACCCCCTTGAATCGCACTTTGAGCATATTACAATTGAGTTCGCTTTGCTGGCTAACTAATTTTGTTTCATTATTTTACCTTAAAAATTAAAAAAATGAAAACAAAAGGATTGGCATTGATAATGCTTGTGGTTTTAGCAATGAGCGCTACTGCTCAAGAATCTGAAAAACGATTTGGATTTGAACTAAATGGTGGACCATCGTTTCCAACAAATAAATTTGTTGATGGATTAAAGGTTGGTTTTGGCTTTGAGGGCACATTTCATTACAGATTCATGTCGCATGTAGGCGTATATGCCGGATGGGGAGCCAACTGGTTAAGCACTGAAACGTCGCTATCAAACGATAACCTGGATTATGAAGAAACAGGATATGTTTTTGGTCTTAGTTTTAATCATCCGATAGGTGTCACAAAGTTAGCTTACTATCTTAGAGCAGGGGCTTTGTATAATCATATTGAAATAGAAAACAATGATGGCGAGATCATTAGCGACAGTGGACATGGTATAGGCTATCAACTGGCTGGTGGTATTGATATAAATCTTGGCAGAAACTGGAGCTTAACTCCCGGGCTTAAATTTAACACTCTATCAAGAGACAACGAAATTGAAGGGGTTTCAAAGCATATAAATTATCAATACATATCAGCAAGAATAGGCATTGTTAAAAAGTTCTAACACTTGGGCTGTTAGAAGCAAAATGTTGAAATAGCGCATTTTGCTTCTAACAACTTGCATTGAATCACAAAAAGTTTAAAGAGATGATCATGAAAAAAATAGGTTTTTGGCTGCTCACTATCTTTGTTATAGTGTTGGCTTCATGTGAAAAAGAAGGTTATGTAAATCTGGGTTTTGATTCCTTGATTGAAGAAAACTCAAAAGGGCTGGTGATTGCACATATTTCAGACGCTGATGAACAGTTTTATTTAAACGGTGTAATCCAACTCCAAAAAGGCGAATTAGATGTTTATCTCGTTAATCCTGATGGACTTATTGTTTACTCAAAGACCATTGCTAGTCCTGAAAAATTAGAAATCAATCAAGGTTTTGATGCGCAATCAGGCTATTGGAAATTGAGATATGTTAGCAGAGATGGTCTTGGAGAAATTAATTTACATTTGTACAAATAATCCCATTAATGAAATTTTGGCCAGAAAATAAATTTCCGATCATGTCATTGCTGAAATTATTAGCAATACTGGCACTTGGCCTTCAGCTTATTACAATTTCACAGATATATTTCTTCAACCCCGACTATTTAATTGATTCAACTTTTCTACTCTTAAGATTATTACGTGGAACATTTTTAACAATTCTGGCAGGAATACTTTTCTTGTTTCCTTTTCTGATGCTCATCCGACACCTCAACCATAAGCTTTCATGGAAAAAAAGAGCTCTCAGAAGGATTTATATCCAATTCCCTATAGCAATCATTTCCGGATTAGTCATCACGCCAGTGATTTTGATTCCGGCAAGTATGGTTTTTGATATTAATCTTGATCAAACGACACTACTCAACAATGCCTATTATTTTGTGGTTTTTAGCCTTTTTCTGATGGTAACGATGGAAGCCTGGATATACTTTGATGAGGGCTTAAAAGAAAAAATCAAAACAGAAACACTCCAAAAAGAACTAATTGCTGAAACAGAAACCAAGGCTATTCTTAAAGCGAAGGCTGATTTTGAAACAGAACAAAATTCTTTTGCTCAGCAATTGATTGAGCAGCAGCAGATTCTCAATATAAATCTCCAGAAAGAAATCAATAAAAGAGAGTTGTTAGCCAAACAATTGGACGAAAGCAGGGAACAGCTACATAGTTTGTTATCAAATCTCGAAGGAGTTGCCTATCGATGTCATTTTGATGCGAGCTACACCATGCACTATATCAGTGACAAAATTTATGATATTTCAGGTTACCATGCCTCTGAATTTATGGACAATGCCATAAGGACTTTCTTATCCATTATTCATCCCGATGACCATGTCTTGTGCCGGAAAAGTATTTTAGAGGCTTCGCAGCACAAAAAGCCTTATGACTTTGAATATCGTATTATTCATCGCAACGGAACTATTGTTTGGCTAAACGAAAACGGCAAATGTATCGATGATATCAACGGTGAGGTTGCATTTTTGGATGGCCTTTTAATAGACATTACCCGGAGAAAAACAGCAGAGCAGGCGGCAACTGAGAACGAGAAGAAATACAAAGATTTAATTGACCTGCTACCTCAACCAATTTTTGAACTCAATTTGCAAGGCGAAATTGTTTTGAGCAACAAGGCTGGTGATGAGTTCTTTGGGCCAATACCTGACAATCCTGACGAAAAAATTTCGGCTCTCGATTGTTTTGTAAAGGAGGATATCCCCCGAATTATTGAAAATTTTAAGAAATCGGCTCAAGGTATTGCAACCGAACCAGCCGAATTCACAGCCATAAAAAAAGATGGGACACTCTGCCCTGTGATGGTATTTGGTAACCCGATAAAACGTAATGAGAAAATCATCGGACGAAGAGGTATAATAATTGACATCTCGGAAAGAAAGAAAAATGAGCTGGAGCTACTAAAAGCAAAGGTAGCGCTTGAACATATTAATAATTCTTTGGAACAAATGGTTAACAAACGTACCGAAGAACTTACAAAAGCAAATACACAACTACTAAAGGTTCAGAAAGAAAACTTACAATCGCAATTCGAAGTACTTAAAAGTCAGATCAATCCACATTTTATGTTTAACAGCCTCAATGTTCTTTCGGGACTTATAAATGTGGATGTTGTAAAAGCACAATTATTTATTGATGAGTTCTCACAGATTTATCGCTATGTGCTTGAAACCATCGAGCAACCGGTTGTGACGCTCAATAAAGAACTCGAATTCATGCGATCATACCTTCTTTTGCAGCAAATAAGGTATGGTTCGTCACTTACATATTCTGTTCAAATTAGTGCCGATCAGCTTCAACATTTAGTGCCACCCCTGTCACTTCAAGTACTTCTGGAAAATGCTATTAAGCACAATATTGTTAACGAAGAAAAACCACTGAAAATTGAGATTTACAGCAAAGGCGAATTTCTTTTTATCAAGAACCCTATTCAGCCAAAAATTTCGGGAACTTCAACTGGGCTGGGACTTAAAAACCTGATAAAGAGATATGCCCTAATTAGCCATTTGAATCCAAAATTTAAGGTTGAAAACAATTTTTACATCGCCAAAATCCCATTAATTAAAGTTGATCAAGATGAACGTGCTTATAATTGAAGATGAAAGTTTTGCTGCCGACAAATTGGAGCTAATGCTTAAAGAAGTTGATCCTTCCATAAAAATAATGGCAAAATTGGGATCTATCAAAGAATCAGCAAAATGGCTTTTTCATCATACCGCTGATCTCATTTTACTTGATATTCAACTTTCTGATGGAATAAGTTTTAGCATTTTTGAACAAGTTAACATCACTACTCCCATTATTTTCACTACTGCATACGATGAGTACGCAATTAAAGCTTTTCAACTCAACAGCATCTCTTATTTATTGAAGCCTATTCGAAAAACTGATCTATTAGAAAGTCTTCAAAAATACAGAACCCTGAAATCAGCATTCAGTATAGATTTCGAGTTGCTTTTAGCCAACATGCAGGGAAAGGTGCCTGATTATAAAAAAAGATTTTTGATTCAGATTGGAGAAAAAATCAAAAAAATTGAAGTTTCCGAAATTGCCTATTTTTATGTTCTTGACAAAGCGGTTTATCTACGAACATTTCAACAAAACAATTATCCGATTGAGTTTACGCTCGACAAATTGGAGTCAATGCTAAATCCATCCGTTTTTTTCAGGATAAACCGGAAGTACATCGTCAATATGGAATCCATTACAAACATGGTAGCCTATTCAAGGGCTCGCGTTAAATTAGACTTAAAACCCAAAGTTGATGACGAGTTTGATGCAATTGTAAGTATAGATCGCTCAGGGGAGTTTAAAAAATGGCTGAACCAATAATTAGTCAACTATGGACATTCAAAAGACAGAAAAATGCTGTAAGACCAGAATTCTATGGTCATTGCTTGTTAGCAGGTTAATGCTTTTTCTTTTTTTCCAATCTGCAATAGCTATGCTTCTAAATTCGTGGGAATCCTCTCAAAAGTACTGGCTTCTCGCAGCAAGCCTAACCAATATAGTTAGTATTTTCCTGCTTATATCTCTTTTTAAACGAGAAGATACCAGGTTTCTTTACCTCTTTCGTTTCAATCGTGTTTCGTTTCGAAAAGATTTGCTCATTTTTATCGGTCTCACAGTCATACTTGTTCCTGTAGCATTTCTTCCCAATAATTTTCTGAGTGTTTGGCTTTGGGGAAATGCCGAGATCCCCTTCAAAATGATGTTTCAACCTATCGAGACCTGGATATTATACATTCTTCTTTTGGCATTCCCTGTAACCATTACTTTGGCCGAACTGGCAACCTATTTCGGTTACCTAATGCCAAGGCTTGAGAAACAGCTTAAAATAAAATGGGTATCAATACTTTTACCTATGCTGTTCCTTTCCCTACAGCATTGCACACTACCGTTTATTCCCGATGTTAAGTTTATCATTTACAGGGGATTGGTTTTCTTTCCATTTGCCTTATTTTTAGGTGTTTCTATCAGATACAGGCCAACACTATTCCCTTACTTTGCCATTCTGCATGGAGTTATGGATTTAGGCACTGTGATGATGCTTTTTACTGTTTAATAATCACTTTTGTCCGTTAATCATGGAAAAAACGAATAATTTATCGGATCTCTCACTGCGTTCAATATGACAATCAGATAGTTATGTATTTAGGAGGGGTTTGGTTGGCGGCTTCGCCTCCAACCAAACCCCTCCTAATCAAATTCATCGCTAAGCACTGTCATTCAGAGCGAAGCGAAGAATCTAATTTTTGTTTACAGGACAACAATGTTAATAATATAATTTTATAACTATGAAAAATATCCTCTGGTCAACCGGACATGATATAAAGTTCAATGACATTATAAATTCCGACAACTGCTACCTCTTCGATTCAAAAGGCAATAGATTAACAGATTTGGAATCGGGTGTTTGGTGTACAAGTGTTGGGCACAATAACAAGCGGGTTAATAATATTATCACCACCCAAATCAACAGGATTACTCACACTGGCTTTTGCTACTCCAATCCGCAATTGGACGTTACTGCTCATAAAATACTGGAAATCACAGGTGTAAAAGATGGGAAATGCGAGTTTCTTTGCTCGGGAAGCGAAGCTGTTGAATATGGTATGCGTATCGCAAGGACAATCAGCAGTAAGCCTTTGGCACTTACTTTCTCCGACTCGTATTTCGGTGCATATGGCGATGCAGCAAACAGGGCAAATAAAAAATGGCACATATTCAATTGGCTTGAATGCAATTGCAAGGACTCAGAAAAGAGATGTTTGGGCGAATGCGAAAGTTTTAGAAATATCCCTTTCGATAAAATTGGAATTTTTCTTTTTGAACCCGGCAGCTCTTCTGGTTTGGTTCGTTTCCCATCAACGGAGCTCATAAAAAAAATATACAATAAAATAAAGCAGAATGATGGAATTGTGATGGCAAATGAAATTACAACCGGCATTGGAAGAACCGGTAAATGGTTTGGATACCAGCATTATAACATTCAGCCTGATATTGTTGCGATGGGAAAAGGTCTGGGAAATGGTTATCCGGTGAGTGCAACTGCCGTTTCAAAACAATTGACAAATAAACTCTCTCAGCACCCTTTCCACTATTCACAATCCCATCAGAACGATCCGTTAGGAGCTTTTGTTGCAAGTGAGGTAATCGACATTATTTTTGATGACTGTTTACTGGAAAAATGCTCACAGCTAGGCATTTACCTAAAAGAAAAGCTCCAGGAAATGAAAAACGAAACATCATTGCTTAAAGAAATAAGAGGCAGAGGCTTAATGCTTGCTATCGAACTAAAGGAAAATGCTCAACAGGTTTGCGATGAACTTCTGGAAAAAGGTTTCATTGTTGCAAAGCGCCCAAATTCTGAGGTATTAAGGCTCGATCCTGCCCTGACAATAGAAAAATCAACACTTGATTTATTCATCAACGTATTTAAAGATTTGATAAAATAGCCTGACATCTTTTGCACATCCAACCATCAGAAACCGACTCTCAAACACTGCAATTACACCCTCATCCGCTTTTACTTTTTCATCGCGAAAAGAGTTGTTAGCTTTGT
>Ga0351880_1132_pt1 | contig 18966 bp, 19 predicted proteins | sample BONcelFGM3001E13_FD_206766 | JGI IMG/M metagenome (GOLD analysis project Ga0351880, IMG submission 206766) | Enriched cells from coal bed in the Powder River Basin, Montana, United States - BONCAT cells FGM rep3 HSBNCT.FGM.300.1.E13 ...
CACTCCTAAAGGAGGCACAGGCTCTCGCATTTTATAATAATCAAGAACTTTTAAACGTCACTCCGCCTCCAAAATCAAGCACTTCAAATAGAGGCTTTCGGGCAGGGATAAGAGGGCCGGGTGGTCCTTGGCAGCGCCCCGGCGCTCCACCAGGCGGGCCAGGCGGTGGGCGTCCGCCGCGGCTTCCCGCACGATGGCCAGAAACTCCGGTTCGCTCAGGTTATACGAGCAGGAGCAGGTGACCAGAATTCCCCCGGGGTTCAAGAGCTGAAAAGCCCGGCGGTTGATCTCCTTATAACCTTTATATGCCGCCTCCCGGTCCCGGCGGCTCTTGGCAAAGGCCGGCGGGTCCAGGGAGATGCAGTCGAACCGCCGGCCTGCGGCCACCGCCTCTTTCAGGAAGGTGAAGACGTTGGCCTTGACTAGGTCAAGGTTCTCATAGCCATTGAGGCTGGCGTTGTCCTGGGCTACGGATAAGGCCGCCCCCGAGCTCTCCACCAGGGTGACGCGGGTCGCCCGGGGGGCCAGGTGCATGGCAAAGGCGCCCTGGTAGGCAAAGGCGTCCAGGACTTCCCCCCCAGCGAGTGCCGCCGCGGCCAGGCGGTTTTCCCGCTGGTCCAGAAACAGCCCGGTTTTCTGGCCGGCCCTGACGTCAACCCAGAGCCTTACAAGACCCTCCCGGATTTCCACCCGGGGCGGCAACTGGCCCAAAACCGTTTCCACCCCCAGGGGCAGTCCCTCCTGGAGCCTTACCTCGGCATCGTGGCGCAGGGTCACCGACAGGGGAGCAAGGTGCGCCTTTAGTAGGTCTATGATTTCCGGCAGCCGCCGCTCCATCCCTGGATGCAGGGTCTGGAGGGCCAGATGGCCGCCGTAGGAGTCCACCACCAGGCCGGGAAAGCCGTCCGCCTCGCCGTAGATCAGACGGCAGGCGTCGGTATCGGCCACCACCCGCCGCCGATAGTCCAGGGCCCGTGTGAGGCGGCCCTCCCAAAAGCCGCGGTCTACCGGCTCATCAATTTCGGTCACCATCCGCAGGGCGATGCGGGAGGCGGCACTATAAAAAGCCTGGCCCAGGAAGCGGCCGTCCGGGCCGGCCACGGCCACTAAATCACCCGCCAGGATTTCCGGCAGGTCTTCCAGGTCATTGCGGTAGACCCAGGGATGCCCGGTGCGGCGCCACCTGAGTCCCTTGTTCGTCAGCCGGACGACCTGCAAGTGGCTGGGGCCCGATGTATCTTTCGTCATAAATTTCCCCGGTATCGAAGGCTCAGGCGTGGAAATAGAGCCGATTTGATAAGTTATACCAGTTAACGGAAAACCGAAAACAGGAAACGGAAAACGGTATTAGGAGGGCAGGGGGGTCAGGTGCGCTCGCCCCTGGTATCTAAACGCTGCCACTGCTGTAGTTCCTGCAATTCGGCGCATTTTTTCCGGATGAACCGGGGCGCAAAATCCGCGTGCCCGAAATAGCCGGGCGCCAGGGCCAGAATCCGGTCCTCCATATCCTGCAGCAGGGTCGGGGCCGTTGCGGCGGCAATAAAGTTGCGTTCCTGCCGTTGAGAGAAGATAATTTCCTCTCCCAGCGCCTCGACAACCCGGGCGGCTTGGGCTTTCAACTCCGGCGGCAGCGTCTCGGCCCGCACGGGAATGGCTATCCGGGCCTCAAGGCAGACGAACCGGCGGTCGCCCACCAACGGCCGGGATAGGTCCCAAAATTCCAGGGTCAGGCCATTGTCCAGGGTATGGCGGTTGAGCAAGCGTGGAGAGTTCATCGCCCTGGACCAGCGCCATAGTGCATTTTTTTCATTAAGGTTCAATCCTGCCGTCATTTAGGGTATAGTATAATTATCTTATAACTATAGCAAAATCAGCCCAAAGGTGCATCATGCAGCGGAAAACCTGGATAATCGCCGTGGCCATCGTGGTTCTGGGCGGGGCGGTGGCCGGCGGCCTTTACTGGCGCTGGGCCAATTCTCCCCGCTACGCCTTGCAGCAGGCGGCCCTGGCCCTGCAAGCCCGGGACATGGATAAGTTCTTTAACTATGTGAATCTAAAAGAGATATTAAATAATATGGTCGAGGCTTCCAGTAAGGATCTGGCGGCCCCGGAAGACCAGCCGGGGGATGAATGGACCAAATTTTCCCGGCAACTGGGACGCAAGTTCGCCTATCTGTTCCTGCCCAAATTATTTGAAACCTTCGAGGCCCAGATCCGGGTGGTGGTGGAACGCTACCTGCTCAACCTGGACTACTCCAAGATCCTGGTAATTGCCGCGGCCGCCACCGTGGCCCAGATCGACCGCCAGGGGGATGAAGCCTTGGTGACTCTGACCGACCCGAAGACCAAGGATACCTTTCAGTTTAATATGCGGCGGCTTCCCGATCAGGGCACCTGGCAGATCGTGTCGGTGAATTATGATGATCTCAAGAGGTTTTCCAAGCGGGAATTCCTACACTAAGCATAACGTCTGATAATATATATTATGTCTACTAAGATATGCTGACGGAAGAAAAGTGCCCCCAGTGCGGTTTTGTGATCCGGAGGCACCGCAACCCGGTGCCCACCGTGGATATCATCATCGAGTATAAGGACCAGGGCCTGGTATTGATTGAACGGGCCAATCCGCCGCCCGGCTGGGCCTTGCCCGGGGGATTTGTGGATTACGGCGAATCCCTGGAGGCCGCGGCCATACGCGAGGCCAGGGAGGAAACGGGGCTGACGGTGACCCTGCTGGGGCAGTTTCACACCTATTCGGACCCCCGGCGCGACCCCCGGCAACACACCATCACCACCGTTTACGTGGCTCAGGGCGCGGGCCTTCCCAAGGCCGGCGATGACGCCCGGCGCCTGGCGATTTTCCCCCCGGAGCAGTTGCCCGCAGTCCTGGCTTTCGACCACAGCCTTATCCTATCGGAATACCTCAAAGTTCGCCCTCAATGGCTGGATAATATTAATAAGGTTTATTAGATATTGTGGGTAACATACTACTACCACTTTATAAAACGTTTAGCACCGTCGCAGGGTTGGTGGGCTGGCCCTATTTCTTCTGGCACCTGAAATCCCGGGGCAAGGGGGAAAGCTTTATGCCTCGCCTGGGCCTGAAGTTGCCGGACGGGCCGGTGCCCACGGGGTCGCCCCGCCTGTGGCTCCACGGCGTCTCCGTGGGTGAAATCCAGGCCGCCATCCCCCTGGTAGCCGAGCTCCGGACCCTCTTGCCCACGGCCGCGTTTATTATCAGCACGGGCACCGAAACCGGGCAGATGCTGGCTCGTAAACATTTTTCCCCCCAGGGCGCCCTGGTCTGCTACTTTCCCCTGGACATTCCCTGGGCGGTCAGGCGCTATCTGGAATATCTGCGGCCCCAGGTGTTCATCGGCCTGGAATCGGAGATCTGGCCGAATTTCTTAAGCCAGGCGCACCAACGGGGCGTGCGCCTGGGCCTGGTCAACGCCCGGCTCTCCGATAAATCCTTAAGAAGGTTTGTTAAATATAAGCGCTATCTATCCGGTATATTTAATCTTTATGATATTGTTGCCGCGGGGTCTCTCCCTGATTATCAACGCTTTCAGCGCCTGGGGATTTCCCCTTCCCGGCTCCATCTCACCGGCAACCTGAAATACGACCGTCTGCTCCAGGGCCGGGACGAATTTCGATTGAAGGAATTTCGCGCCTTCCTTCAGGGTGCTGAAAACGAACCGGGGCTGGCCGGAGCGCCAATATTGATCGCGGCCTCCACCCATCCCGGCGAGGAGGAATTGGTGGCCGAGGCTTTTCAGGAGCTTTTGGCCCCCTACCCTGCTCTGCGCCTCGTTTTGGCCCCGCGGCATCCCCAACGCGCCCCCGAGTTGGCCCGCCTCTTGTCCCGGCGCGGCTTCAACTGCCGGTTGTGGACCGAACTCAAATCCGGCCGGGCGGCCCCAAGCGCGCCGGTGGTGATAATAGACACCATCGGCGACCTCTTTACCCTGTACGGGGCCGCCGACGTCGCCTTTGTGGGCGGGTCCCTGGTGCCGCATGGCGGGCAGAATATCCTGGAGCCCGCGGCCTGGGGCCGGGCGCCCATCTATGGCCCCCATCTCGAAAATTTCCGCTGGGCCAGGCAGATCCTGGAGGAAGCCGCCGCCGGGATTATGGTCCAAGACGCTGCAACCCTCGCTCAAGCAGTCCGCCAACTCCTGGATCAACCCCGGGAGCGCGAGGAGATGGGCCGGCGAGCCCAGGCGGCCCTGGTCCCCCACCAGGGCGCAGCCCGCCGCCAGGCTGAGTTGATCGCGGCGTCGGCCCAAAAAGTTACTGCATAGCAATACCCCTTCGGCCAACTCTTCGGTGGTCAAAATAGGCCCCAAAAAGCCCTAAGCGCCCGGCGCCTGAGTTAGCCCCAAAAAGCAGGCGAGGGTAAACCCTTGGTTGCACCGGAATCGCCCCGCTATCGGCCTTATATGAAGCCGGTTTTTTAGTTATAGATAACAGCTTGATATTCCAAAGATAATTTAACGACGAAGCAAGAGCCGGCGCCTGGTGTGCCGGCGTCCCTGCTCAATCGAAACGCGGCAGGAATCTTGATCCATAATCCGGATGAAAAAAAGAACCGCCTCGGCTCGTAGCTATGGTATATTTAAAGGAAAACTATGGAACTTCGAGGTAGTCTTTGAAAGCGTTACTGGCATTGGAAGATGGCTTAACCTTGTGGGGGCGGTCTTTCACCGGCCCCGGCGAGTCTTGCGGCGAGGTGGTGTTTAACACCGCCATGACCGGTTATCAGGAGGTCCTCACCGACCCGTCCTACAAAGGGCAGATCGTTACCATGACCTATCCCCTCATGGGCAATTACGGGGTCAACCCCGAGGACATGGAATCCCGGGGCATCCACGTGGAGGGGTTTATCGTCAAGGAGTACCACCCCTACCCTTCCAACTGGCGCGCCCAGGGCAACCTGGCGGATTATCTTAAGTCCGCCGGCAAACTTGGGGTGGAAGGGCTCGATACCCGGGCTATTACCAAACGCCTCCGGGAAGTGGGGGCCATGCGGGGGATTATCTCCACCCTGGATCTGGACCCCGCCTCCCTGGTGCGCCGGACCCAGGAACTGCCCAGCATGGAGGGACTGGACCTGGTGCCCCTGGTGACCTGCGGCCAGCCCTATTGGTGGCCCGAATTCCCGGCTGCGGACGCAGGCCCCGCCGACCTGGCCGCCTTGTGGGACCAGAAGTCCGGCAAGAAAGTGGTCCTCTATGACTATGGGGTTAAATTCAATATTATCAGGAACTTAAAAGCCAGGGGTCTGGAAGTCCTGGTGGTGCCGGCCACCACCCCGGCCGCCGCGGTCCTGGCGCTGGCGCCCGATGGCATCATTCTCAGCAACGGCCCCGGCGACCCGGCCGCGGTCACCTATGCCGTGGACAACGTCCGCCAGTGCCTGGGCGCCCAGCCCATATTCGGCATATGTCTGGGGCACCAGCTCCTGGGGCTAGCCTTGGGGGGGCGGACCTTCAAGCTCAAATTCGGGCACCGGGGCGCCAACCAGCCGGTGAAGAATTTTGTCAGCGGCCGGGTGGAGATCACCTCCCAGAATCACGGTTTTGCCGTGGACCTGGCGTCCATCCCCGATCCGGCGGTGGAGCTGACCCACGCCAACCTCAACGACGGCACCTCAGAGGGGTTGCGCCATCCCGGACTCCGGGCCTTCTCGGTGCAGTACCACCCCGAGGCCTCCCCGGGTCCCCACGACGCCGATTATTTGTTTGATGAATTTTTGAAGGAGGTTAAGGGAGATTAATCTCATGGCGACCAAAGCGCCCATGGAAATTCTGCGGTCCCATCAGAAAGAGTTGCGGGAGGCAGGGGTAAAATCCTTGAAACTCTTCGGCTCTGTAGTGCGGGGGAAAGCCGGGCCTGAAAGCGACATCGACATCCTGGTAGAATTTTCCAGGCCCATCGGGTTACTGGCCTTTGTGGGCCTCAAGCATCGCCTGGCCGAAATGCTGGGCCGGCCCGTGGACCTCGTTACCCCCGAGGCCCTTAAATCCCCGTTGCGTGAAGGCATCCTTAACGAGGCCAACCATGCCGGTCAGGGACTGGAAGTTTAGAATTACCGACATCCTGGAGGCAGTCCAGGATTCTTTGGAAATCACGCGGGCCATGGATTATGAATCTTTCCGTCAAGATAAGAGGACTCTGAAGGCGGTGCTCTACAACTTGGCGGTGATTGGTGAGGCGGCCCGCAAGGTGCCTGAAGTGGTTGCCGCCAGGTATCCAGCGATCCCCTGGCGGGAAATGGGCGACATGCGCAATGTCGTTATTCACGAATATTTCGGGATTGATTCGAAAATTCTCTGGGAAACCATAAAAAATGAGCTTCCGCCTCTTGAAAATAGGCTTAAATCTATCCTGGATGAAGGGTAAGAAATGCTGAAACAAGAGTCAATTCTCAGCTCCCCGGGCTTCCATGACGCGGATTATTTGTTTGATGAATTTTTGAATATGGCGGCAACTTTATAAAATGACAGATAATAATAGAATTGTCTTAGATTTACTATTAAAGAAATGGGAACTGTTGTGGAATCATTACAAACTTCAAGACGAAATGATGGAGAAAAGGAGAAATCTTTTATGGATTATACAATCTTTCATATTTGCAGCTTGGTATTACTCCTTTGTAAAATCTATTGAATGTATTTTCTTATTTAAGATGTTATCTATTATGATTCCGATTTTTGGCATTATTGTTAATATAATAATGTGGGTTGTATTAATGAGACATCATTTATCACTACTTATCAATGAATGCGCGTTAAGGGATGTGGAGTTTCAATGGAATTCAATATCAAATATCGTAAAATTGGACAGATTTATTATTGATCAGAAAATGTTATTCTGTGGTGAAAGTCATACATGGATTTTTTCTGGGGAAAGTATCAAAGATAATAAATTTACTAAACTTAAATCACAAAAAATATGGCTAAATAAACTTATTCCAATATTATTTATTTGTATATGGCTTTCAATATTGATATGCAGTTTTTTAAAGTAAACACGACCTGTTATTCAGTATTTACGATCTTCTCACACCCCGAGGCCTCCCCGGGCCCTCATGACGCTGATTATTTATTTGAGGAATTCTCTCATATGGTGGAAAAATCCTGAACTGAATAGTTATTCCGGTTATCTGGATTGCGCGCCTGCTGGGGCTAACCCGGCAACGAGGCGGGGCTCAATGTTTCGATGAAAAAACCCGTCGTCATCATCGCCATAATTCTGGCGGCCGCGGGGTTGGGGGCCGCGGCGTACTTCTGGCAAAATTTATGGGGGGCCAGGCCCGCTATCCTGCCGCCGCCCCGGGACATCGTCAAGCTCCTGGAGGAACCACCGCCTCCCGAAGGGAAAGGCGCCCTGCCCTCTTTCCTCCCTTTGAAGCTGCCCCCGGGCTTTGCCATCTCCGTATTCGCCGGGAATATGCCGGGAGCCCGGGTCCTGGCTCTCGACCCCGATGGCACCCTCCTGGTCAGCCTCACCTCCCGAGGGAAGGTGGTGGCCCTGCCGGATAAAAATGGCGACGGCGTGGCTGATGCGGTGGTGACCGTGCTCGATGGGCTGAATAAGCCCCACGGCCTGGCCTTCGGCCCTGAAGAAAAACCCCGGCTCTATGTGGCCGAAACCGGCCGGGTATCGGCTTACGATTACGACCCGGAACGGCTTACGGCCGCGGGCGAGCAGAAAATCGCCGATCTGCCTCCGGGCGGCCGCCATTTTACCCGGTCTCTGAAGTTTTTACCGGGGCCCCGGGACCGGCGCCTGTTGATTTCCGTGGGCTCCAGTTGCGACGCCTGCGAGGAAAAAGACTGGCGCTACGCCAAGATCCTGGCGGTGGACCCCGACGGCGGCGAGCTTGAGACCTTTGCCTCGGGCCTGCGCAACTCGGTGTTCATGGCCGTCCATCCCCAGAGTAAGCACGTCTGGGCCACGGAGATGGGCCGGGACTTTCTGGGGGACAATCTGCCTCCGGACGAAATCAACATCATATTGGAAGGAAAGAATTACGGCTGGCCTTACTGTTACGGCAAACGCCTCTATGACGATAAGACCGATCCCGACGGGGCTCACCGGGAGTTTTGTAAAGAGACCATCCCGTCGTTTATCGACCTCCCGGCCCACTCCGCCCCCCTGGGCCTGGCCTTCTTCCCCAAGGAGTGGCCCCGGGAGTTCCGCCACGACCTTCTGGTGGCCTTTCACGGCTCCTGGAACCGCACCGAGCCCACGGGCTACAAGGTGGTGCGCTATAAGCTGGACCCCGCCGGCAATTTTATCGACGTGGAGGACTTCATCACCGGCTGGCTGACGCCAAAAGGCGCCCTGGGCCGCCCGGTGGATATCCTGATCAAGGATGATGGGGTGATTTTTATTTCGGATGATAAGGCGGGGGTGGTGTATCGGGTGGTGTATGAGAAGATGTAGGTAAAGATGTACCTCCCCTTTCTCCCCGGTTGCATCAGCGAAGGGGATACCATAGAGGAAGTCCTGGCAAATATTGAGGAAGCTCTTGCACGTTATTTAGTGACCTAAACGTGGGGTGGGCTTCACGCACAGGCGAGACGCCTGTGCCACCATAAGGAGTGACTGTCATGCGGAAGAAAATTCAATTAGCTTTGATTATGTTGATAGTAATGGCAGTATTGATTCCTATGACCCTCCACGCCGCGGTCGTGGGCCGCTTCACCCTGATCAAGGGCCAGGTGGACGTCCTTAAAGGCGGCAAGGTCCCCGGCATTCCCGCCAAGGTCCAGGACGGGGTGGAGCCCGGCGACGTGATCCGCACCAAGAGCGGGGCCAAGGCCCAACTTTCCATGGTGGACGCCTCGGTCATCACCCTGGCGCCGGAGACCCGCCTGGCCGTCGCCGACTATCAATACCAACCCGACCGGGGAGAGCGCCGGGCCGTGCTGCGCCTCTTCCGGGGCATGGTGCACACCGTGGTCAACCGTATTATCAAGACTGAAGAGCCGGATTTTATTATGGAGACCCACACCGCCACCATCGGGGTGCGAGGCACCGACTGGTACACGCTCCTGGGCCCCAATTCCACCGGGGTGTATTTGCCCAATGGTATTTTGAGTGTGAGTTCCAACCTTCCCGCGGTTAAGGGCTCAATCCGGTTGCCGGGCAAGCACTTTACCCACGTTCTCCAGGGCCTGCCGCCCTCCGTGCCCCAGCCCCTGACGCCGGAGATCCTGAGAATGCTGGAGAAACTGATGGACACCGGACTGAGCGGCGGCGGGTTAGAGTTTGGCGCGCCTGCCTCCGGTACGGGCGCCCAATATAAAACTCCCTTGACCCTGCCGGGGAGCCCGGATCAAAAGCTCTTACAGCAAACCATTCCCCCGGTGCTGGCGCCACAGCATCAAACTCCGGCTCCGGTTCAGTCGACTCCGGCTCCGGTCCAGACAGGACCGCATGGGAGCGTGCCTTGATGCGTCAGCGCGCCCGCGGCTGGCATCATTGATGCGGAGAGCCGAGACCGCGGGCCGCCGGTGGCCGGGTAGCTTTACTCGCCCGGTGCTCTCCGGCGCCCGCGGCCGGGATTCCGGGCTCGGGAAAAATCTACTGGCCTTGATAGGCGCAAAAGAATATTATTCATAGATATCTTCCAGGCGCTTTCCCTGCCGGGCCACCGCACCGGCCCCAGCCTGGATTGGAAAATAAACCCGCATAACTGCGCCGGTTTGGCGCCTTTAGGGTTATGGATAAGGAAAAGGAACATTGGGGCCGGGCCGCGACATCCCTCCTGACCGGCGCCCCAATTATCAACCAAATATGCCCAAACGCACCGACCTTAAGAAGATTCTGATCATCGGCTCAGGCCCCATCATCATCAGTCAGGCCTGCGAGTTCGATTATTCCGGCACCCAGGCCTGCAAAGCCTTGCGGGAAGAAGGCTATGAGGTGGTCCTGATCAACTCCAACCCGGCCACCATCATGACCGACCCGGAGATGGCGGACCGCACCTATATCGAGCCCATCACCCCGGAAATGGTCTGCCAGGTGATCGAGCGCGAGCGCCCCGACGCGTTGCTCCCCACCCTGGGGGGGCAAACCGGCCTCAACTGCGCCATTGCCGTGGCCGAAACCGGCATCCTGGAGAGGCTGGGCGTCGAGATGATCGGGGCCAACCCCCACGTCATCAAAAAGGCCGAAGACCGGGAACTCTTCCGGGACGCCATGGCCAACATCAATCTCCGGGTGCCCAACAGCGTTATCGTGCGCACCATGGATGAGGTCGTGGCCGCCGCCCCGGTCATCGGCTACCCCATCATCGTGCGACCCAGCTTCACCCTGGGGGGCACCGGCGGCGGCGTCGCCTACAACCTGGAGGACTTGAAGGCCCTGTCCGCCGACGGCCTGGCCGCCAGCATGATCACCGAGGTGATGCTGGAAGAGTCGGTGGTGGGTTGGAAGGAATTCGAACTGGAGGTGATGCGGGATTTCCAGGACAACGTGGTGATCATCTGCTCCATCGAAAACCTGGACCCCATGGGGGTGCACACCGGGGATTCCATCACCGTGGCCCCGGCCCAGACCCTCACCGATCAAGAGTACCAGGCCATGCGGGATGCGGCCATCGCCATCATCCGGGAGATCGGGGTGGAGACTGGCGGCTCCAACATTCAGTTTGCCATCAACCCCGAAAACGGCGACATGGTGATCATCGAAATGAACCCCCGGGTGTCCCGCTCCTCGGCCCTGGCCTCCAAGGCCACCGGCTTTCCCATCGCCAAGATCGCGGCCAAGCTGGCGGTGGGCTTCACCCTGGACGAGATTCACAACGACATCACCCGGGAGACCTACGCCGCCTTTGAACCTACCATTGACTACTGCGTGGTCAAGATTCCCCGCTGGGCCTTTGAGAAGTTTCCGGGGGCCGAGGATTTCCTCACCACCTCCATGAAGTCCGTGGGGGAAGTCATGGCCATCGGCCGCACCTTTAAGGAGGCCCTGCAAAAAGGCATCCGGTCCCTGGAGATCAGCCGCTTCGGCCTGGGCGCCGACGGCAAGGACCTGCCCGATCTGTCGCCTGAAACCCTGCGGTCCAAGCTCCGGGTTCCCAATTCCCAGCGCTTGTTTTACCTGCGCCAGGCCTTTAGGGAGGGGATGTCTGTAGAAGAGATTTATGACATAACCGGCATCGACCCCTGGTTCCTCTTCCAGATTCGCGACCTGGTGGGTTTCTCCGATGAACTGGCCGCCTTCGGTGAACTCCTCCGCCAGGGCCGCGGCCAGGACCAGCTCCCGGACATGCTCCGGCGGGCCAAGGAATGCGGCTTCTCCGACCGGCAACTCGCCCATCTCTGGGGCGGCGATGAGGACCATTTGGCCCGCATGCGCCGGGAGCACGGCGTCAATCCGGTCTACAAGCTGGTGGACACCTGCGCCGCCGAGTTCGAGGCCTATACCCCCTATTTTTACTCCACCTACGAGTGGGAAGACGAGGCCCGCCGGACCACCGGCGATAAGGTCATGATCCTGGGCGGCGGCCCCAACCGTATCGGCCAGGGCATCGAGTTCGACTACTGCTGCTGCCAGGCCTCCTTCGCCCTGAAGGAGATCGGGGTGGAGTCCATCATGGTCAACTCCAACCCCGAAACCGTGTCCACCGACTACGACACCAGCGACAAGCTCTATTTCGAGCCGCTCACCAAAGAAGACGTGCTCCATATTGTGGCCGCGGAACAGCCCCTGGGCCTGATCCTCCAGTTCGGCGGCCAGACCCCCCTGAACCTGGCGGTCCCTCTGGGGCAGGCCGGGGTTCGCATCATGGGCACCGGGGCCGAAGCAATCGACCGGGCCGAAGACCGGAAACTCTTCAAGCAGATGTTGAACAAGTTGGGCCTCAAACAGCCCCCCAACGACACCGCCACCACCGTAGATGAGGCTCTGGCCATCGCCCACCGCATCACCTACCCCGTGCTGGTGCGGCCCTCCTACGTCCTGGGGGGACGGGCCATGCAGATCGTCGCCGACGATGCGGCCCTCATCAACTTCATGAATTGGGCTATGGTGGCCTCGCCGGAGCATCCCATTCTCATCGACAAGTTCCTGGAAGACGCCATCGAAGTGGACGTGGACGCCATCTGCGACGGCCGCATCACCGTCATCGGCGGCATCATGGAGCACATCGAAGAGGCGGGCATCCATTCCGGCGACTCCGCCTGCGTCCTGCCGCCCTATTCCCTGACCCGCTCCATCCAGGAGGAAATCAAGGCCCAGACCCGGGCCTTGGCCGGGGAACTGGGGGTGATCGGACTCCTCAATATTCAATTTGCGGTCAAAGACAATCATGTCTACGTCCTGGAGGTCAATCCCCGGGCCTCCCGCACCGTCCCCTTTGTGAGCAAGGCCACCGGGGTGTCGCTGGCCAAATTGGCCACCAAAGTGATGCTGGGCCGGACCCTGGCGGAGCTGGGCTTTACCAAAGAAATCGAGCCGCCCTACTTCGCGGTGAAAGAGTCGGTCTTTCCCTTCCGGCGCTTTCCCGGGGTGGACCCCCTGCTGGGGCCGGAGATGCGCTCCACCGGGGAAGTCATGGGGATAGATGAGGATTTCGGCCTGGCCTTTGCCAAGTCCCAGCTAGCCGCGGGCCAGATCGTGCCCCTTTCCGGCGGCGTGGTCTTCAGCGTCAAGGACGCGGACAAGCCCCAGGCCGTCACCCTGGCCCAGGGTTATCAGGACGAGGGCTTTCAGATCTACGCCACCAGCGGCACCGCGGCGTTTTTCCGGGAAAACGGCCTGACGGTGACGGAGGTCTATAAGGTGCGGGAAGGCCGGCCCCACATCATCGACCGCATCAAGAGCCAGGAAATCTCGCTCCTGGTAAATACCCCGGAAGGCCGCCAAACCACCGGCGATTCCCACTCCATCCGCCTGGTGGCCCTGGAACACAACATCCCCTACACCACCACCATGGCCGCGGCAAGAGCCACCCTGGACGCCATCCGGGCGCAGAAGCGGGGCAAACTCATGGTCAAGACCATCCAGGAGTATCATGAGATGGTGAACCGCTGCAAGCCCGCATGCACCCCCTCGCCCCTGAGGGGAAAGGATTAAGCGGTAAACGGGCAAACTGAGTGGCAACCAGTGGCTTTCGGGAAGTTACGTACCCCCTGAACAGTTACCTTTCAAGTAACAAAAGGAGGGTACTAAATGACTAAGGACAGAGAAGAACAGAGAATAGAGTACGATAATGAAGCGATTTGATTCTATAGATGTTCTTAGGGCAATAGCGTTGATTGCCATGATAATCTGTCATTATCCTATTTATTTATCAAGTGGCGAGGGAAATGATGCTTTCTTATTATTTTTAACCAATCATTTGCTGGGAGGAGATTTTGGAGCATCCTGGTTTGTATTTCTTGTCGGTGTAAGCCAAATTGTATCGGCTAAAAGACGTAAAATCATTCAATATAAGTTTAATGACCTTCACGTATTAATCCGTGGTGTAGCAATATTTTTTATTGGGTTGTTATTTTTGCTAATTATTCAAGGTTATAGTCAACTTTGGGCTTGGGATATTTTAACATTTATTGGGGCCGCTATTATTATACTTCTGTATTGCCGTCAACTACCATCATGGGTCTTATTGATAATCTGCATTGCTATTCATTTATTAACACCATGGCTTAGGTCATTTACTGACATTGCATCGTTATACGGTGGACAGTTCGTCGATATCAAGGTGGTATCCGAGTTGGTCCCTAATCTGATATTTGACCCCTTGAAAGATTATGAAGGAGCACCAACTGCCCTTGGAAATATCCTCGGATTTTTCCTTACCGGGCAATTTCCAATTTTTCCATGGATTATCTTTCCAATTATTGGATTTGTTATTGGCAGAAGATTGACGGAAAATCGAATGCTATATGATACCCCCTTTCTACTGATTATCGGTATGTTAACTGCATTCATGGGAGCATTCACCGCATATGCAGGTTCTTTATTACCTCCTTACTTAGTGGATAGTGAGTATTTATCGTCGTTTTCTTTTTATCCTGTATCTTTCACTATGGTAATTTTTCTTGTGGGAGTTGTACTAATATTATTTACTATTTTATGGAATATATTTGATAAAGACCCAGAAAAGGCTAATAAACCTGGGCTATTTTTATTGTATTGCCGCCAAATTAGTAAATATTCCCTGACAATATATATTACTCACTTTGCCTTGTTTTTTATTCCCCTACGTTTGATTTATTTATTTACTGGGGAATTCTATTTGCGGAGGTTGACGAGTACTTCAGTTGCCTTGGGACTCGCGTTGATATTGATAGTCATCTATTATCCATTGTTGAAACTATGGGATAAAAATGGTGGAAAGTACAGTTTTGAGTGGTTTCTGGCAAAGATACTTGTTATTTTTGACCGACATATGTAGTGCGCTCTGCGCACCAAAAATGGTGGGTAATGACTACCCTGAACGTCGGTTAGCTGAAGGGTAACATAGAAGATTTCCAAGAAATCTGGTAAGGTAAATTGAAGGTGACAAAAGGACCCGACTTGAGCAATTAGTCAGGGTAAATTAATCCTGGACACCCCTATGGGAGTATCGGTTATGAACCTCTGCGGGGAGATTATCAACAATCTTGATACCCTATCCGAGGATGCCCTGGAAGGCGTTCTGGAGTATATTCAATTTATCCAGGAGCCGGAAGAAGTTGAGCCCACTGAAGGCGAGCTTAAGGCCATTGCCCAAGGGGAAGACGCTTACGCCAAAGGCGAATACGTCAGATGGCGGGATATTAAGGGTGAATGGAATTTATGGAGGATATTGAGGCGATTTTGCACAGGCGAGACGCCTGTGTCACCGGTTTAAATAAAAAAGAGCCAAAAGCGCCGGCTGAAGCCGGCGGCTACCAAGAACACCAAAAATCATTGCCGGTCCGGCGAAGGGCAAGATGTTGAAAACCGAAAACCCAGAACCCAGAACCCAGAACCCGGGGACAATCATCCTTCAGGATGATGGCCCCAAAGAACACTGCGGCGTCTTTGGCATTTACGGGCACCCTGACGCGGCCCGGATCACCTTTTTCGGCCTCTATGCCCTCCAGCACCGGGGCCAGGAGTCCTGCGGCATCGTCGCCGGCGACGGCACCCGGGTCACCATGCACCGGGGCCTGGGGCTGGTGCCCGAGGTCTTTAACCCGGCCGTTTTGGATGAGCTCCCGGGGCATCTGGCCATCGGCCACGTGCGCTATTCCACCACCGGCTCCACCATGCTCATCAACGCCCAGCCCTTCGTGGTGCAGCACGGCGGTTTGATGATCGCCATCGGCCACAACGGCACCCTCACCAATGCCCGGGAGATTCGCTGCCGCCTGGAAGAGGGCGGCTCCATCTTCCAGTCCACCATGGACACCGAGGTCATCGTCCACCTGATGGCCCGGCACCGGGGCGCCGACGTGGTGGAATCGCTGGTCAACGCCCTGGAATACGTCAAAGGCTCCTATTCCCTGGTGGTCTCCACCGCCGACCAGGTTATCGCCGCCCGGGACCCCCACGGCTTCCGGCCCCTGTGCCTGGGGCAGTTGAACGGCTCCTGGGTGGTGGCCTCCGAGACCTGCGCCCTGGACCTGATTCAGGCGGATTACTGGCGAGAGGTGGAACCCGGCGAGATCGTGGTCATGGACAAAAACGGGCTCCATTCCCACAAGCCCTTTGCCCCGGCCCCGCCCCATTACTGCATCTTCGAGTACGTCTATTTTGCCCGGCCGGACAGCTTAGTCTTCGGGCAATCCGTCTACCTGGTGCGCAAGCGCCTGGGCGCCGCCATGGCCCGGGAACACCCCCTGGCCGGCGACCTGGTGATGCCTTTCCCCGACTCCGGCACCTACGCCGCCCTGGGCTACGCCGCGGCCACCGGCATCCCCTTTGAAATGGGGGTCATCCGCAACCACTATGTCGGCCGCACCTTCATCCAGCCCTCCCAGAGCATGCGGGATTTCTCCGTCCGCATTAAACTCAACCCGGTGCGGGACATCCTCAAGGGCAAACGGGTGGTGGTGATCGAGGACTCCATCATCCGGGGCACCACCACCCGCTCCCGGGTCAAGTCCCTGCGGGAGGCCGGCGCCAAGGAAGTGAGCATGGTGGTGAGCTGCCCGCCCCACCGCTTCCCCTGCTATTACGGCATCGATTTTTCCAGCAAAGGCGAACTCATCGCCTCCCAGCAAGAGGTTGACCAGATCCGCGACTTCCTGGGCCTGGATTACCTGGGCTACCTGAGCCTGGAAGGGCTGGTGGAGGCCACCCAAATCAACCATAGCGACTTCTGCCTCTCCTGCTTTTCCGGAGAATATCCCGTGCCGATAGAGTCCGACTTCTCCAAGACCTGCTTCGAAGACGACGTCTGCTCCCCCTCCCACGGCCAGTCCCTCCTGCCGCCGGTCTGCGGATTCGGGGAAAAATGCGCCGAGTCCAAAAGGCGCAAGGGGGTATAATTTCAAGATATTTTGGTCTATATCTTTTGAGGCTCAATGCACAATTGTCGTAGGGGGGGACCTGTGTGTCCCCCCAGGAGGGCGCACACACGGGTGCGCCCCTACATTACTTCCAGCCCTTTGAACCCAACTCTTATCAGACCCGACAATACAACCGGCCCCCTCCCCTGCTCCCTTGCTTTACCCCGCTCCCGGCCTCCCGGTTTTACACCGGTGCGCCAGTTTCTACGCCTGATTGAATCTAATGACTTGAATTTTGCCACAGGTTTAGTATGATGCCGCAATTGCCATGATTTTGCGGTAGTTAGCCGGAGAGGAGGAATCCGATGCCCGAGTGCGCCTGCGGTTGCGGTGAGGAAACCAAGAAGGCCAAGTTTGTGGCCGGTCACGAACAGAAGTTCCGCAAACAACTGGATGAACAGGTTGGGGGTCTGCCGCTCCTGGCTTCTCTCGTAAAGGTGACCCAGATGTACGCCCAGGACCGGATGAGCCTGGAGGGCCTGGGCCGTCTGGTCAAACTGATTTACCAAAAGGATTAACCGGCCGCGATCCGGGCGGCGCCGGGAGGGGTGTGGCCGCTTTTCCCCCGGCCGCGGGGCCACTCTTGGGCCTCCCCTGCCCTGCCCTATTTTTATGACTGAACACCTCATCGGCGTCATTTCCGACACCCACGGCTTGCTGCGTCCCCAGGCGGTCCAGGCCCTTGAGGGCGTGGAACTCATCATCCATGCCGGGGACATCGGCGACCCCAAGATTCTGGCCGCCCTAAAACGGATCGCCCCGGTACACGCGGTCAAAGGTAACACCGACCGGGGCGACTGGGCCCGCGACCTGCCCCACACCCAGGTGGTGGAAGTGGGCGGCAGCCTCATCTACGTCCTCCACGAACTCTTCTGCCTCGACCTGGACCCCGCCGCCGCGAGCATCAAAGCGGTCATCTTCGGCCACTCCCACCGTCCCCATCTGGAACGCAAAAACGGCGTCCTCTTCCTCAACCCCGGCAGCGCCGGGCCCCGGCGGTTTACCTTGCCGGTGACCCTGGCCCGCCTTTTGGTGCACCGGGATTCCCTGCAGGCTGAACTGGTGGACCTCAAGGTCTGACCACGCCGAGGCGCCAACCTCGTCTCATACCGAGTTGCAATCAAAAAGCAATTTATGGTAGCCGCAGGCTTTAGCCTGCGCCTGCACAGGCGAGACGCTTGTGCCACCAATTGATTGCGAAATGGTATCAGTAATCTTTTAGGGTGCAAAGAAGGCTTGACACTTCGGCATAAATGCCATTTCATGCTCTGAGGTTATCCGGATTGATCCCAAGGAGGAAGTTATGCCGGCGAGTATTGCCCACATGTTGATCTCGAAAGAATGCCGGGAACGGCTGTTGACCAGAGATCGTTACACCGACTTCAGCCGCATCTTGGACCGGCATAAAACCTACATGGAACTGGGATCGGTGGGGCCGGATTTGCCCTATTATGAAAATGCCGCCACAGCGGTCCTTAACCTGTTGCTGGACCGGTCGGATAAACCCATGGGGGTGGATCAATGGTCCTACCAACTCCATTCCAAGAACCCCAATATCTTTCCCCTGAAGATGATTGAGATTGCCTGGCGGGAATCGGACCTGAATGCCCCCGAATGGGACGAAGAAGATGATCAAAAATTTGCCTTCATCTGCGGCTTCCTCACCCATATCGCCGCGGATCAGATTATCCATCCGGTGGTCAATAAAATTGCCGGGCCATATTATAAGGGCAGCCCTGACGTCAACCATCGCGAGCTCCACCGCAAGTGCGAAGTCTACCAGGATGTGGTGGTCTTTCACGAGTTGAACCCGGGGCAAGACCTTATGGAGGCACAGCCCAACCTGTGGTGCGATATCAGCCCAGACTCCAGCGACAATTCCCCGGTGTGGTTCCGCTACTTTATGCAAAAGGCCTTTGTGGAAGCGCACTCGGTGGCCCCCGAGGAAGACAGCGTCGAAAATTGGGTGGACGGCATGCTCCAGTCCCTCCAAGTTATCACTAAGTTCGGCCCCTACATCGGAGCCGCCCAGGATTTCCGGGAGCAGGGGATCAACAGCCCCGACTACAAGCGATTTTATGGAGAGGTGGATTATCTCAGTTACCTTGAACAGGCGGTGGAATTGGGCTTAATCTATATTCAAACTGCCTTTGAACTCTATCGGGTGAACCACCTGGCGGATGAGGAACGGGAATTTTTTCTTGACGTGGTCCAGGATGCCGATCTGTCCTCCCCGCTGCACAAGAATATCTATGGCACGGCTTTGAAAAACTTCCGCAAGGGTCTGAAGCTGGTTTTGAAAGCGGCGCCTTAGCCGGCGGTTAGCCCTTCATACCGGTCAGCTCACTATAAATGGAGTCGCAGTAGCCCCTGATATCCATTTTAAGCCCCACTTGTTCTCTTGTGATAAATTAAGTGTGCCGATGAGTAAACAGATTGCCAATGGCATTTGTTGGCTATA
>Ga0351880_1134_pt1 | contig 18418 bp, 15 predicted proteins | sample BONcelFGM3001E13_FD_206766 | JGI IMG/M metagenome (GOLD analysis project Ga0351880, IMG submission 206766) | Enriched cells from coal bed in the Powder River Basin, Montana, United States - BONCAT cells FGM rep3 HSBNCT.FGM.300.1.E13 ...
ATAAGGGGTAGACAAACCGGTGCCTAAGAACCAGCGTAGTCTCTGCCAGGCTTGCGCGGGGCTGTAGGTTTGTGGCTGGCTGCGAACAATCGCGACCAGATAAGGTAAATAAATGATCCAACCCAATATCAGCCGCAATACCACAGCAATCAACGCAGCCGCAATCATAGGCCAGTCAAAACCAGCCAGAGGAAAAACACCACCCAAAAGGGTAAACAGCCATAAACCCGCCAGGTTGCAAAAAGTAAAACCTGCAATGTCAAACAAGCGGTTGGCAATAAATGTATATAACCCGGTTCCCTCCATGCGAAGGTAACGCGGGATTTGCGCGATGGAGGTTGCCAGGCTTACGAAAAACGCGGGCCACAATCCCACCGGGCCGAAGATTAATGCCAGCGACCAGGGAATAAGACTCTCAAAGGTTATTTCATAACTCATAAACGTCGCGGGTAAATATTCTTCAAAAGAATACACTACCAGCCGCGAAAAAACCAGCTGCAGCAGCCCGCCAGCCAGCAGAAATGGCCAGTTTTGCCACAACGTATTCCAATTGGTGACAACCGTCAGCCACACCACCCCCAACAGCACCAGCGGTAATGCGTAAACAATGCCAAGCAAACTGGCACGCAAATACCGCTCACTCCGCGTGCCGCCTTGGAGCATTCCTGAACTTCTGCTTTTAATGCGTTGAATGATCGCCTGAAACATACTGAATCGCTCACTTGTTAATCGTTTATGGGAAACAGGATGATAGTTATCGCTGCAGCCGTTCAACAGGCGAAAGCGCGCCGTGAGCGGCAAACTGCTGCTGAAGCGCCGCCAAAACCCGCTCTTTGGAAGACTCAATCTCCTCCCGAGCCAGGCGCTCTGCCTGGGACGCATCGCGATTTGCCAGCGCCTGCACCAATGCCAGATGCTGGGCGCGCATTTCCTCGGCGCTGTCTTTCAAGTCCAGACCCAGATGGAAAACGCGCAGCAACTCGTCCAGCACACTGGCCACCAGATCGGCCAGGCGGCGGTTTCCGCTGGCGGTGGCAATGGCATTGTGGAAGCGGGCATTCAACCCTAAAAAGCGGGTATAGCTCTCGCGATCGCCGTATGTATAGGTAAAATCTGCGCTGGTTGTAATGGCTTCCATCTGCTGCGCGGTGGCGCGCAAGGCGGCCAGACGCGCCGCGCCAGGTTCAATCTCCGCGCGCAGTTCGTATATTTCCTCCACATCTGCCAGCGTGATGTGGGAAACTTCATAGCCAAAACGCGGAATGGACCTGACCAATCCTTCTTGTGCCAGGCGTTGCAGCGCTTCACGGATGGGCGTGGTGCCAAATTGGTACTTCTCAACCAAGGCTGCCTGGGCTACCTGTTCACCGGGCATGAATTTGCAGGTGAGTATATCAGCGCGAATCAGCTGATATGCCTGGTGCGAGAGCGATTTTTTCTTTTCGGCGGGGCTAGGTGAGACCATAGCATAATTTTACACGATATTCCCAGAAGGACTGCCCGGCTTATTAAAATAATTCCAATTGACTCTGTTCTTCAATTGTAATATATTACTGATATATCAGATTTTTATCAAAAGGAAACTGGTTGAAATGGAACTAAACACGCTGCTGTCTGCCATGCAATCTGAAATCGAGTTATCCACAGGGTGTACAGAAGTTGGCTGCGCCGCCCTGGCTGCCGCCCGCGCCGCTGAGTTGTTGAACGGGATGCCAGACCTGGTGATGGTAGAAGTCGGCGAGTATCTATACAAGAACGCGGCCAATGTTTGTGTGCCGGGCACCAGCCTGCGCGGGTTGGATGCCGCCCTGGCACTTGGCTTTGTGATCCAACACAGCGAACTGGGCTTGTCCAACTTGCAGCAAGCCACACCGCAGGCCGAAGAGATTGCCCGTAAATACCTGCAATCACATCAGATTCAAGTACGCATCGACCATCACGCCCTGCCAGTTTTCTTGCGCCTCGCGTGCAGCTCCGCCAGCCACAGCACAGTTGTAGAAATTGCCGGCGAACACAGCCACTTCTCGAATATTAGCCTGGATGGTCATCAGTTGCTCCTCGATCCCCCACCTGCCGCAGGCAGCGAAGATTTTGCCTTTCGCGGTTCAAACCCGCGTGAGCTGGTCGAATTTATTACCGCCCAGGATGGGGATGTTTTTTCGTTCTTATTGGATTACGCCCAAACCAACCATCGCGCGGCTGATAGCGGACTGACGAATTCCATCACCAGTTTTGGGCCCGCCTTACAGCGCCTGGACCTTCCCGGCAATCAGATCCTGCGGGCTGCTTGCCGTGCCCAAACCCTCACCGCCGCTGCCAGTGAAGCGCGCATGCTGGGCCTGTTGGTCCCGGTAGCCGCCCTGACCGGCAGCGGCAACCACGGCATCACCGCTCTGCTGGGGATGCATACCGCCGCGCGTGAGTTGGGTGCTGATGATCATACCACCGCAACCGCCCTGGCCATCGCGGTCATGATCACCATCTTCGTCAAACAAAGCACATCGCGGTTAACCACTTTTTGCGGCTGCGCGGTAGCCCCTGCCGCCGGAATTGCTGCAGGCTGCGTACAACTGCTGGGTGGAAGTTACGAACAAATGGAACAAGCCATGCAGTCGCTGATCGGCACTTTTGCCGGAATGTTGTGCGATGGAGCCAAAGAATCCTGTGCATGGAAAGTCAGTACTGCCGCCAGCGCCGCGGTCCAATTTGCCCATCTGGCAATCAACGGCGCGTATGTGCCAGCCAATAACGGCATTTTGGGATCGCGGATTGAGGAAACCTTCGAGAACCTGGGCAAATTAAACAACCCAGGTATGGTCGAAACAAACCGGGTTGTAATGGAGATCATCAAACATAATTTGGATCGAGAAAAAACCAGTTAAAACTCCTGGTCGGATTACGCTCCGCTATTTTCTTTCCACAACACCTGGGATTCAAAAGCAATATCACCCGTGGCCTGATTTACCCCTTTGAGTGTCATTTGCCCATCAGCCTGCCCCACCTGAATAGCCACGCTTTCCGCTGGGCGTACTTCCTTGTTGTAGTTCACCTGCACGGCTGCCAGTTGCCTATCCTGGAAATAGCTGGGCGGCAGCGCGTCGCACACCCAGTCCACATATACGGCATTATTTACATGACCCATTAAATCCACCACGCTGTAACTGGCAGTACGAACCAGGGTCTGGCTGGATTGTCCTACCTCTAAAATCTTCTCCAATGGAGACGGTATAGCCGCCTTTTCCGGAAGCCGTGGCAGGTCACTGCCCAGCGCGCGCGGCGGAAGTATGCGGCGTGCCTCAGTATCAATCAACACAAAAGCAGACGAAGCGCGCGCCACAACCTGATCGGCCTGATCAGTGATGATAAAATCACGCACAAAAAACAGCTTTTGCTGAATATCTTTCGGCCAGGTTTGAATGGTAATCTTCTCACCAGCCTTCGGAAACCGTTCAAACTCCACTCGCACGCGCGCCAGCACCCACGATTGATTTTTCAGGAGCATATCACGGTAATCGTACCCCAGATGGCTGGCATGGTGTTGTCCAACGGTTTGGATCGCGCGGAAAAGCCCCGACGGTCTCCACTGCTGGTTCATATCCGTTTCATGTGTCTCAACTTCAACAACTTCTTTCCAAATGGTTTGAATCATTGCGACCTTCTCTACAAGAAATGATTTTCATTTTACCCCTTTTTTTTGCTCTCAAAAAACAACACCTTGCCTGTCCATTCGTGACGAATAATCCCATTAAAGCATCTTACTGCTTACACAAGCCTCTACAGATTACATTCGGCAGTGTATATAATGAAATTACCTGATTCCCAGGTTAGAAAAGCCGAATCGATATGAAAACTTTATTTTCCTCTTCCAGGTTTTTACGTCTCTTCATACTCCTCGTAGTTTTGGGATCTCTGTTGGCATGGGCGGCTTTACCCGCCAGCGCGCACGAAGGAGAAAAACATACCAGCGTGGTCGTGCTCACCTCACGCGGGCCCATCACCCCGGTGCTTCTGCTCTATTTGGACCGTGGTTTACGTCTGGCGCAGATCAATGAGCCCGCATTGGTCATTCTGGAATTGGACACTCCTGGCGGCAGCATTGATCTGATGAACTGGATTGTGCGCGATATTCGCGCGGCACAGGTTCCCGTGGTGGTCTACGTATCACCGCGCAACGCTATGGCTGGCAGCGCGGGAACAATCATCACATTGGCTGGCCACCTGGCTGCCATGGCACCCGAAACCTCCATTGGCGCGGCCAGCCCGGTTGGACCGCAAGGGCAGGATGTAGCCCAAACTTTGGCAGCCAAAGAAAAAGAAATGTTAAAAGCCACTGTTCGTAATCTCACCTCCCAACGACCCATTCAGGCACGCCAGCTGGCTGAAGATGCCATCGACAATGCCCGCGCGGCTACCGTGGACGAAGCCTTGCAAGCCGGATTGGTGGATATTAAAGCCGAAAACCTTTTGGACTTGATTGAACAATTGGATGGTCGCGAGGTGCTGGTGACAGGTGAAACTCAAATCCTCGATCTGCAAGAAGCTGAAATCATTGATTTGCAAAACACCCTGATCGAATCACTGCTTCTTTTGCTGGTTAACCCCAATGTGGTTTTTCTGCTGCTGGCAGTGGGCATTCAAGCTCTGTTAATCGAACTATCCTCTCCCGGCGGTTGGTTTGCTGGTTTTTTGGGAGCGGTTTTTCTGTTGTTGGCATTTTACGGGCTGGGCTTTTTGCCGGTAAATTGGTTTGGGGCATTATTTATTGTGCTGGCGCTGGTGCTGTTCATCATTGAAACGCAGACTTCCACCCACGGAGCCCTGTCTGTTGCGGGTGCTGGCTCATTTGTCGTTGGCGCACTGGTTTTATTAAACTCTCCCCCGGCACGAGCGTCCGGATTTCCACAGCTTTCCATTCCCCTGGTTACTCTGGTGGGTCTTCTGCTGGCAGCCACCTTTACCGGCCTGGCCGCTTTGGCTTTCAGAACCCAACACCAACCAAAACGCGTGGGTCGTGAGACACTCATCGGCCGCAGCGGATGGGCGCGCAGCGATATTCAACCGCGCGGGCGGGCTCTGGTCGCTGGAGAGGAGTGGAGCGTTGAATTGGTTGAAGGACAAGACCCAATTGCCAGCGGACAGGAAGTGGAAGTAGTGGAGGTAAAAGGCGTGCGCCTGTTTGTGAAAGGGAAACCTGATCATTAATGAGATTATCAATTAGGCCAGCGGAAATCCACTGGCCTTTTGCTTCCTATTTCACCTTATGAGCCCTTCTTTTTCACAGGCAGCAAGATGTACATGACCGACTCATCCTGGCCAAAAACAAACTCTTCATTATACATTTCCATATCATAATCACCGGCCAGCTCATATCCGGCTTGGGGCAGCCATGTCTGGTAGATGTATTCGTAAGTCTTTGCCAGACCATCCAGTCTGCCGTAATGGGGAAAGACCGCGTATGTATTCTCAGGCACGTGACGGGTGATCATGTCTTTGGGTGTTTGAAACTCTTCGGTTACCTGTGAACAGGCGATGTATTCAAATCCATTCTCAGTTTGCATGCCGCAAATTCCATAACATTCACGGAAGTCAGCGTTGGGTATTTCAGCGGCACGCGCGTTAAACACGTCCCACAATTGAGCAATCTCATTATTTTCATTCTTACCAAAATATCTCACACCGACCACATCGAATGCGGCCCTGGTTTCAAATTTGGGTTCCATTCTTTCCTCTTTTCGAATCTTCTGCGAAGCAATTTGGACCGGGTAAAGGGGCCTCTCTACCGGGCACTGCACCTCAAAGTAATCGGGCAGCTGGTTTTGAGAGGGTTCTTCTGGCGTCTCATACAGATACACTTCGCGGCACGGGCCGGCCGGGCGGTAACCATTGCTCTGGGTCCACTGGTAAAGAGCCGTATACGCGCTTGAAATTCGATCAACCCCTTCACTGTGGATGACGCAAGCCATGCGCTCAACTGGCGGCATGCGCCAAACCTCAACTGGACCGGCAGGTAAAGACACGCCATCTGGCAGATCTCCCTGCAACACACCGGCAAACTTGATCTCCACATTTCGGTCAATATATTCCAGGTTGTCTTGTAAGGCAAACCAGCTGCCACTCAAGCGCAAACGGCATTCCGCGGCAAAGCTTGAGATCGTCTCCCGCAGACTCAACCGCGCGCGAAGCAGGTCGCGATCATCGGCCGCAACTACGCGTGCCGCCAGCGCGGACATGCCATCCATAGGTTTCAGTACCACTTCACTGGCAGGTAACCGTCCGGCACGCTCAATCTCTTGCAGACGGTTCTCAATCCGTTCCAGGCGGGCTTGCTCGCTTTCCAGATGGCGTTTCAGCTCAGACTGTTTCAAGCGCAGCATTCCCCGCAGCTCAGCCGCATCCAGTTCTTCGCCAACCATCTGACGGACTTCTTCCAATGAAAAGCCTAAATCTTTTAAGGCCAGAACCCGGTTCAAGCGCGGCAGCTGCTCCAATGTGTAGTAGCGGTAACCGTTGAAACGGTCTATATGGGCTGGCTTGAGTAAGCCCATTTGATCGTAGTGATGCAGGGTTTTGACTGTTACGTGTGCCAGTTTAGAAAAGTCGCCAATTTTAATCATTAGATTACCCGGTTAAACTATGTTTCGAAGGCCTTCGACATGGTTAGTATATTATCTCCGGTTAGGGGAGAGTCAAGGGTCAAACCCAAATCGGGTTTCAATTGGTGTGAATGCAGGCGGACAGTTAACCCAATTTACGAGACTTTGGCGGCATCCGAATCAAAAATACCCCGCTTCGCGCGGGGCATAGTTTAAACAAACTGCTTTTACTGGCGGCCGCCGCGGCCGCGTGGAGTGAACACCTGACCTTCTGCCGGGCAGCCTTCCTGGCTGCTTGGCGCAGAAGGCCGCTTTCCATCTGCAGAGAATCGCGGCGGGAAAGTGCCGTTGCCACCATCGCGGTTTTCCAGGTTAAGCCGGTCGCGCATGCGGTCAAGCATTCGGCTGAAAAAACCGTCCTGTTCGCCATTTGCCTCGGGACCATACCCTTCTTCAGCCATTAGATTAAAGGCGTATTCGCGCGCGTCCCACAATGCCTGTGGCACATCTTCAACACCGGCATCCAACAGGATTTGCGAAAGTTTTTCACCTTCGTCCAGGCGTGCCTGGGTATCTTCCAAATCCAGCTCAAACGTTTCTGCCAGATATTCCAGCATATAATCTTTCATCAAACCCATTTCGGGCGCATTTTCCGGCTGCCCCGTCCCTCCAGGACCGCGGCCAGGTCCGCCCCACGGGCCACCTGGCAATCCTGTATCAGCCGCGCCTGATTGCGCGTATACCGGTGATATCACCGCAAAACCAGCCAAAACCAGGCTGACCACTAGAGCAATTCCAAATAACTTTTTCACATTATCCTCCATTGATTAACTGTAAATCTTGTCTTGTGTCTCTAATATATCGGGCACTTGTGAAAAAGCTGTGAAGTCGACGTGTGGTTTTAATGAAATCTTTTTAAGTTTTCTGCCAGCCGCAGGGGACAATCTGCTATATTAAATAGCATGGAATGGGTTTTGCTCAACTACAGGAAATGGTTTTTGGTTTTTACCCTGCTTCTTTCCGCCTGCCAGGTTGAAACCATAACCACAGTACCACCAGCGACCCGGCTGCCCTCTGCGCAGCCTTCTCCGTCACCCGTCACAATCGCCACCCCCACGCCGACATCCAACACCCAGACAACCATATTGCCTTCCTCCAAAACAATTAACGCGGAAAATGCCGCCAATTTGCGATTGACAGACAGCTGGGGGTATGGGCGCGGAAGCGATCTGGCCTGGTCGCCTGATGGGCGGCATATCGCCGTGGCTGCCAGCAGCGGCCTGTTAATTTTTGATGCCCAAGCCCTCGCGTTGCTGCACCAAATTCCTCAACCAGCAGGCGCGCTGGCGCTTGCCTACTCCCCTTCCAACGACTTGATTGCCTGCGGAGCTGCAGATGTCGCAGTCAACCTTTACTCCACCGTAGATTTTTCTCTTATCGCGCGCATCGCCACCAAACGCATGTTCATCACCGCGCTGGCATTCAGCGCGGACGGCCGCCAGCTGGCTGTTTCCACCTGGGATAACAGCCTGCAAATCTTCAACATTCCCAGCGCTGAGCTTGTTCAAAACCTCGCCCCGAGCCTGAGCGCGCCGCTTTCGATGGTTTTTGAGCCGAACGGAAAGTTATTGTTAACCTGGGGTCTGCGCGACCCGCTGATAATTTGGGACCTGGCAGACAATTCCCTTCAGAAAGATTGGTACATTGGCAGCGCGGGAGAGGGCCGTACAGCCACCGCGGCCAGTTTTTCCGCGGACTCGGCCTGGTTCGCCGCCGCCCAGGGACAACGAGTGAGAATTTTCGACACAGCCAAAGGCACTTCTCTTGCTCTGCTGAGCGGATTCAACCATCCCCTGCGGCGGGTCGCCCTGTCAGCCGATGGCAGTCTGCTGGCCACTCTCAGCGGTCAAAGCGCGCAAATATGGCGCAGCAGTAACGGCGCATTACTCGCGGACCTGCCCCAACCAGTTGAAGCCGCGAACCTCAACCGCTTGGCGTTTGATCCGCGAAGCGCTCGATTAGCGGCTTTGGGCGATCAACTCATTGTCTGGCAGCTTCCCGACCAAAACGGCGCGGTCAGCGTCCAATTTCTCCAGGGATTCCAGAGCGGTTACCGCCAGTTCTCCAGGCCAGACCCGCAAAGCGATGAAATAATGGCAGGTCTGACGGATGGGCGCGTGATGGTTCAATCGATACAAAGCGGCCTCTTTTCCCAGCTAGTCCAATCTCCCGCGTCCGCCCTCGATTGTCTGGATATTTCTGCAGACCGGGCGCGGCTGGTTTACTGCAGCGGCGACAACTTCTTAAATATGGCCGAGATTGCCAGCCCCGGTTCGCCCACTCGCCTGCGCGGGCACACCTCTCCCCCTGCCCTGGCTCGCTTCTCACCGGATGGGAAAGTGCTTGTCTCCGCGGCAAATGACCGCGCCATCCGCGTGTGGGATGGAAAGAGCGGAGAATCCCTTCAGCAATTGCAGCTGCCTGCCCCTGCCAGCAGTTTGGAATTTTCAGACCAGGGGGCAATACTGGCAGCATCAGATGGTGAGCAAACCTGGTTGTGGAACACATCCGATTGGTCGCTGTTGCAACAAGTTAATGGCAGCCGCCCGCAGTTCTCTGGTGACGGCAGCCTTCTGGCGACCGCGAGGATTAACGCCGCGCGCCAGCAGATGATCGACATTTATACCCTGGGGGTGGACCATCCCGTTCGTACCATCACAGCGGAGGGCAACTGGTTTGGGTTTTCTTCAGACGGAGCGCTGTTGGCGGTGGCAGGCGCGCAGATCAGCCTGTGGGACACTTCAACCCAAACCCTTTTATGGCAAGTGGACAACGCGCTGACCGGCGGGCGGGTGTGGTTTACCACCCAAAATGATGGTTTGATCATAAGCGGTGGTGACGGCCAACTTCAAATCTACTCACTGAAAAATTAAAGAAAAAACCGGGCTGTATCCAGCCCGGCGAACAAGGCAAACATCTTCAATTTTCTATTGTAGACGCCAGACTGCCGCGTTTTCGATCTTACAGGTAAAACCGCTGGGGCTGCCTGTTTTGACACTAAAACTGACTTCACCCGAACCCAAATAAGGATCGCGGAAGCGCACTGCTTCAACCCCATTGATAAATACACTCAACATTTTGTTTTCAACCACAACCACAATTTTGGTGGGGTCGCTTAACTTGCCGTAATAATTACCACCTTTCATTTCAATAAATTCGCCCCCACGTTTGCGGTAAGTATGCACAACTCCATCCATTGTTAGAAAAGACGCGTGCCAGTGATCCAGATCACCTTCTCCATAACTGAATCCGCAGCCAGATTGCTCACCTTCTTTGGCTGTGCCGATAAACCGCCAGCTTGCCTCGCCATAAATCACCACATCACCGCCGTCAATCCCTGTACCCCAGCGGTCAATAGTTTTAGTGTCATACCAGGTTTGTTCAAAGCTGCCTGCGTCTTCATACTCCCAGGAATCCGCTTTGAACCAGTTCTTGTCTTTCATATCCTGAATTACTTCTTCCATCGGATTTACCAGCGAGTCCGCCGGGTTGGTTGAAGGCGGGGGTTCGACGGGGGGTAAAGTCGCCTCAGCTTGCGCGTCGGCGGCGATTTGCGTCTCCATTTCAGCCTGCATGACAGCAGCAGTAGCGGCAAAGGATTCAGCTTCAGCGATTTGGGTTGCATAGAAATCCGGGGTGGGCGGTGCAGCGGTTGGCTGGCTCGCCGCCTGCAAGGTGGCCTGGTTTTTGGCATTCTGGGTGGCCATTACACCCAAAGCAATCGCGGTCTGTTCCAGACCTGGATCCTGAGTCGGAGTGGGAGTGGTTCCGCAAGCCAGAATTAGCACCACGATCAACACCATTCCAACAACAATTGCCATTCGGGGTATTTTCATCTCTTCTCCTCCTTTGAGATCCAGTGAATCAAAACAAGCAGAATTAATAAGATTACTATAAAAATATTGTAGTGATTCAAAGCCCGCCTCGCCAGTGATTCCGGAGGTTTTTATCCCAATATTTTGATTCATCCAACCAGAAAAGCTCTATTTTGAATGGGTTACTTGCCAGCACTTCATCCAACAGGTACAATCAAATTCGTTCCATAAAGAAATTGAATTGAAACAATCTGCTTTCGCATCTGGGGTTACATGTTTAAAGACTTTTTCAGCGATAAAAAGTTTTATAAGAACCTGTTCGTCCTGGCGCTGCCCATCACCTTCCAATTTTTTATTTCCTCTTCGATCAATCTGGTCGGAGTGATGATGGTTGGACAGCTGGGTGAAGTTTCTATAGCCGCCTTGGGGCTTGGCAATCAAATCTTTTTCCTGGTCAATCTGCTCATGTTTGGCATCAGCAGCGGATACGCCATTTTTGCCGCGCAATATTGGGGCGCTAACGACGTCCCTAACATTCGGCGCGTATTGGGCATCTGTCTCACTTTGGGTTTAATTGGCTCCAGTATTTTCACCATCCTTGCGGCGGCCATTCCCGGCCCAATATTGAGCATCTACACCAAAGACCCGGCTGTGATCGAACAAGGGACTCAGTATTTACGAATCGCCGCTTTTGCTTACATTCCTTTCGCCGTCAGCATGTCGTTTTCTTTCATGCACCGCAGTACCGGCAATGTACGCTTGCCCATGATCATTACCGTCAGCTCGCTGATATTAAACGTGATCGTGAGCTACCTGCTTATCTTTGGCATGTTCGGTCTGCCGGTGATGGGTGTGCGCGGCGCGGCCATCGGCACTCTTACCGCCCGAATCATCGAAGCCGCAGCGATGGTAATCTTGACCTACGTTACCCGCTCTCCAATCGCTGCCAGCTTGAAAGAACTGACCTCATATAGCAGGTCATTTTTTCAGACAACCATCTCCACCACTATGCCAGCTGTGATTAATGAAATCGTATGGTCTTTCGCGGTTACCTGCTACTACATCGTTTACGCGCGCATCGGTACTGAATCAATCGCCGCGGTGAATATCACTGCCACCATCGAAGAAATGGCTTTTGTTGTGTTTTTTGGGTTAGCCAATGCCGGGGCAATTTTGCTTGGCAACACAATTGGCGCGGGAGAAGAAGAGAAAGCGTTTGAATACGGCAAACGCTACCTGCTGATTGGCATCTTCGGCGCGTTGATTGTTGGTCAATTGGCAAGCCTTAGTTCCCATTACATCCTCAGGTTCTATCAAATCACCCCCGTCTCAGCGCAATACGCGCGCAATATCCTCTTGATCTTCTCCTTTATTATGTGGATCAAGGTATTCAATGCCATGATGATCGTGGGAATTCTGCGCAGCGGCGGAGACACGCGCTTCTGCTTACTGGTGGAAATGGGCGCTATTTGGGGCGTTGGTGTGCCAATGGCGGTTTTGGGCGGCCTGGTACTGCACCTTGAAGTGCATTGGGTGTACTTAATGGTGGCGGCTGAAGAAATCCTCAAAGCCTCTTTGGGACTTTGGCGTTTTCGCTCGCGTAAATGGATTCACAACCTTACCCGCTCTCCCAAACATGTGGAAACCCCTCAACCAGTTTAATCAGGCGCGGTCAATTTCCACCCGCAGCACCTGCCGGTCTTGCCCGCCAAATTTGTATTTATAATCTTCATCCCCGCGCATGAAGTCAAATTCCTTCATACCTTGCTGGTTGGCGTGCTGTAATAAGTAACCCAGCAGCACCCAGCCAGGTGAGTATTCAGAATAAGCAGGGTCCATTCCGGAGTTGTAAACCATCACACGCTGGTTGAAGAGGAAATTTACATACACCGCAGCCTTTTTTCCCCCAACCTCCAGAAATGCCAGCTGTAAAAAACCGGCGCTGAACGCGCAGCGCAGGCTGATTCGGAACTGCCAGCGCATCAAAGGAGTCAGAAAGCGTTTTTTCTCCGCGTCCATCTCCATCAACCTTAGGGTCTCTTGAATATCGGCGCGCAGCTGATCCGCTTCGCAGGTGACATACAAACGCACTTCCTGGTCAGAACTTTCCGCCCTGCGCATCTTGCGCCGAATTTCGTGGCGCTGCTTTTTATCGATACCCGCCAGATAAGTTTCCCAATCACCCGGAAGGATAATGCTCGGACACGGCGATTCCGCGTCAGCGGAAAAATTCCACCCGAATTGCCTGCAAGTCGATTTAAGTGCCTCCAGGCTGGCAGAATCCTCAGGGATATTGTACAGACTCAATCGCGACCAGCCCTGTGGAAACTCGGCGCTCTGGATGTATGCCAGCAGACCGACCACAAACGCAGGTAAATCTTCTTCCGCGACAATTAAGTCCAGGTAATCCGAGATTTCAATGCTGCCTACCAACATCAAAGAGATTTTGCCCTCATGACGGACAAGCATAAAAGGCGCGACCCCCACCAGCACACCATCGCGCCGCGCGGTAACCAACAACAATCGTGCCAGCGGCCACTCACCGCCTCCGCGTGTTCTCCACCAACTATTTAAATACTCGTAACGTAAAAATGGAACCTTCGTGATCGAACGTTCCAATAATTCATTCCATTCTCTTGCCAGCCCTTTCGGAAAGCTGGTATGGCATTCAAAAATCATCCTGGTTTTATTTCCTTCATGTAGTTATTAATCCCCCGCCGATTATACTCCACTGGCACATCGAAATCCTCTGCTTGTAACAGCCGCATAAGCCTAATTCGCGGGCATGCGCATGACATTTTGCGGATTTTCCAAAGGTTCAAAACCAAATCTCGCGTAGAGGCTGTGCGCGTCGCGGGTGGCCAGGATGCCGCGTACCCCTTGCAAATCGGGATGGTTGACGACACACTCAACCAACCAAACCCCAAGACCCCTTCCGCGGTATTCCTCCAACACAAACACATCTGCCAGCCAAAAAACAGTGGCAAAATCGCTGACCACGCGAGCAAACCCGATTTGCTTGTCTTGTTGGTACAAACCAAAGCAAAGTGAATTGGCGATGCTCTTTTCAACCACCGCGCGCGGTCGATTTACCGCCCAGTAGGATCTTTGGGTAAGATATTCATAAATTACATCCAAATCCAGCAAAGCCGGATCACAGCTAACGCGATATTCACTCTGCAGCCATTCCATGCGCAATCCCTCATTTTCACCCGGCAAATGATTCAACCCCCCAATTCTAATCGATACCCAAATCCACGCACAGTGATGATCAACCTGGGGTTGGCCGGATCCTGTTCCAGTTTTTTGCGCAAAAGCCAGATGTAGCGCCGCACTGCGGCTGTATCAATTGAAGATTCTTTCCCCCATACCTCTCGGATTAGCTGCGCCTCTGAAACCGGCTTTCCCAGGTTTTTGGTCAATACATCCAGCAATCGAAACTCGTTCGGAGTCAGTAAAATCACCTCTTCACCATCGCGCACTTCACAACGGTCCAGGTCCAACACCAGTTTTCCCAGTGGAATAAGGTTGCGTCGTTCGGCAGGTTTCTGGCGTACGCGGTTTAACACCGCCTGAATGCGCGCGGTAAGCTCCGCGAAGCTGAACGGCTTGGTGATGTAATCGTCAATACCCAGCTCAAACCCGCGCAGCTTGTCTTCTTCGGAAGATTTCGCGGTCAGCAAAATAATCGGTACATCAGACATCTCCCGCAAACGGGTGGTAGTTTCCCAGCCATCCATGCCGGGCATCATCACATCCATCACCACCAGATCCGGCTGATGGCTGTATGCCAGGCGGATGGCCTCAGCCCCGCCGGACGCGCTGATCACATCGTATTTTAACGCGCGGATGTATTCTTCCAGGAACCGCAGCAAAGTGCGGTCGTCATCCACTACCAGAACTTTCGGACTCATGCCCGTCTCCCTGTTCACTAAACACCGGAAGTGAAAAAACTGAAATCGCGCCGCCATCCGGCCGGTTGGAAATTCTTATTTCACCATCCATCGCTTCCAGCAATCTTTGCACAATATACAAACCCAACCCATGCCCGTAAACGGTTTGCGCGTCTCCGCCATTCGAGCGGTAAAAACGGTCAAACAGAAGCTGCTTTTCCTGCTCAGAAAAACCAGGACCCCGATCGGCCACCTGTACCCAAACCCGATCTCCTTCCTTTTTTAACCCGGCCGAGACTATTATCTCACCTTCTGGTGCATACTTTAACGCGTTATCCAGCAAATGGAATAGAATGCTGACCAAAGCGCGGTCGTCAGCAACCATTCCCGGTAAATCATCGGGGATCTGCCACACAATTCGATTTGCCCCTTGAAGATGGGTCATCTGCTTGCGCAGCACCGCGACCGCGTTTTTCAACGTAAGCGGAGCGGGGTACAACGGCAGCCTGCCCGCATCCAGGGCGGAAAGATCCAGGATGGTTTCGATGAAGTTGCTCAATCGCTGAATTTCTGCCTGAACCAGATTCAAGTTCTCCCGGGTATTTGTCGATAAATCGGTGTTGGTAATCAGCGACAATTCAATCCCGCTGTTGATATTCGTTAATGGCGCGCGCAGTTCATGCGACACCAGCGAAACAAAATCGGACTTCAAGCGGTCCAACTCTTGAAGCGCGCGGTTTTGTTCTTCTAATTGATGGTATGCCAGGGTTAGGTCTTGTGTTTTTTCTTCTACTGCCTGTTCCAAATTTTCATTTAAACGGGCCAGTGCCGCGCGGTCTTGCTCTATTTGCTCGTAAGCGGATTGCAATTCCGCCTGGCGCGCTTTTTGTTCACTTAGATCATGGGCGGTACCCGCCAGAGCCTGACCTGGTTTAAGCGGACGCAGCGTGAGCGAGATAGGGATTTGCCCTCCCCTGCTTTGGCGCAGGCTTAACTCCCCAGACCAGCCTTCCATTAATCCTTGAGACACTGCTTCGGATATTTCCTCGGCGGGCGAAAAAAAATCTTTCAGCGGCCTGCCCAACACTTCCACCTCCGATTTTACCTGCGCGGCTGAAATAAAAGCCGGGTTCACCAGCCTCAGCACGCCGCGCTGATCACTCACAAAAGCTGGCTCGGCAATGCTGTTTACCAGGTTGGCAAATTTTTGCATTTCCACTTCACCGGCGTAGATACCCTGGCGCACAGCCAATCCCATACCCAATACCACTGTTACGTACAGACCCAGGTCATTTACCTGACCGTTTAATGTCCACAGCAGCAAAGTATATCCACCCATCATAAACACACACAGCAGCGGCAAAATCGACTGAAACACACCACGCCATCGTGAAGTTCTGTGGTTTGGCAGTTGTTTTTCCTTTGGGTCATGGTTAAGGTCTGCCCAGGCTCCCAGAGCAAACAACAAATCTCCAGCCACCCAACCCAGGTCCACAATGGTAGCAGTTTGTGGCTGGCCGCCCACAATTGCCGCGGCATAAATCAGGTTGCTGGCCATCGAAGCGCACAAACCCAGGCTGATCCAGCCAAAAGCCTTGCTCAAACCATCCACATTTGAAAACAGAAACAAGATCAACACCAGAATAATGCCGAACATGTCGACAAAAGGAAACAAAACAGCCGAAGTCAATCGTTCCGCGGAAATACTGTTCAATATCGGCTGCACCACCAAAATCCACACAAGCGATACAATCGTGGTGGTGATAATCGTGGCGTCGATCAGCATTGCCAGCCTGCCGGTATTCGCGCGGATTTTGCGTGGGTAAAATACCAGACCCACCCACAATGGTACTGCCCCCAAAGCATAAAACAAATTGATAGTGCGCGTTGTCGTGTCTTCTTGCATGAAAACCAGGTAAGAAAACAAACGGAACAGATCTGCCAGCACCCATACCAATAAGCCTACAAAAAGCCAAAACCAGGCCCGCCGCAGGCGATGTTGGAGGAATACCCGTCCCAGGAAAAATGCCAGCGCGGTAGAGAATAAACCCGCGATCACAATCGCCGCTCCACCGGCCCAGGGTCGCTCTGCAATCGACATTTTCCCGCGTATCAGCCAGGTTGTATACAACAGCAGATATACCAGCATCGCCAATGGTAAGCTGTATCTGTTTAACCATGCATTCAGCGGGTTAGATCGCATACCATCATTGTACTCAAGGGCATGCCAGTCTTGCAAATCAGCGCGCTTTGCCGGGTTCCCGTCTTCGTGATGAAAATGGGAATGATCTCCCTGTTTAAGAATATTTTGAATAAATAGCAATATTTTAAGATTGGCTTTGCGTTTTTTAAGATTGAGGGGTTGCATTTTCTAGCCAATTCCGTATACTTGAGCAGATATTTTATTCCAGGCAATTAATAACATATTGGTGCGCCATGACCCATGAACTTTGTTGTTCACAATTAAATACCGGTTTACCAATAAAAATTTTTTGGCATGGATTTAGTTGTCTGAACACCTTTGAGTTAATAACGAAAGAGGCAAATACACCGCTCGTCTTTCCAAAAAAAGGCGGGGGGCGGAACAGTTTTTTTGTTCTCACCTCGTCTTACCCGGTTTTATCTTTTCAAGGGATGATCATCTGATCATCCCTTTTTTTTTGAAATTTTTTAATTCGATTGAACTGAGAAGGAGGTTCTTCAATGACCGCGAAAGTATCCGAAAAAGAAGTGTTTGGCTATATGCCGCAAGATGTGCCTTCCGTAGGCGCTATGCTCAGCCTGGGCTTGCAGCAGGTGCTCACCATGTTCCCGGCCACCATATTGGTCGCGATTCTGACCAAATTTGATGTCGGTGTCACCTTACTGGCATCCGGATTAGGCACAATAATCGCCTTGCTGGTTAGCGGCCGAAAAATTCCCATGTACTACGGTTCCAGCTTCAGCTATATCACTGTGGTTGTCACGGCGATGAGTCTGTATGACGGCGCCTGCTTTGCCGACCCCAACACGGTTTACTGTGTTCAGGGTGTGCGCATCGTTCAGGTAGGCATTATGGCAACCGGTGTTTTGAACATCCTGGTTGGATTACTGATCATGAAAGTTGGCAAGGAAGCGCTGGATAGAGTCCTGCCTCCCATTGTAACCGGCTCCATGGCAATCGTAATTGGCATCGCCCTGGCGGGGGTTGCCCTTGGAAATTCATCCTCCAACTGGCTGATCGCTTTCATCACCCTGCTTGCCACAGTCCTGTTCTCCGTTTACCTGCAAGGCAAAGGCTTGCTGGGGATGCTGCCCATCCTGCTTGGCGCGATCGTCGGTTACGCGGTATCCGCATTGATGGGCACCATCGACTTTTCGTTGATCTCCAATGCCGAATGGCTGCGCATGCCGGCCATCACCCTGCCCGCCTTTGAGAACCCCAATGCCTGGGGCATTGTCTTCAGCATCGCGTTGATCGCCATCGCCACCGTCCCGGAAAGCACCGCTCACCTGTACCAGATGAGCCTCTACATTGACGCTCTGGCCGCCGAAATGGGCCGCAAACCCCTGGAGATTAAGAAACTGATCGGCCTCAACCTTGTTGCTGATGGGGTTGATGACATGGTGGTGGGTTTCCTGGGGGGCTGCGCCGGCACCAATTACGGTGAAAATAACAGTCTGATGGCCATCACCCGTAATTACTCCGTGCCGGTACTGATAGCCGCTGGTCTTATCGCCATCCTGTTTGGCTTTTTGGGAAAATTAGCCGCCGTAGTCAACACCATCCCCACCGCGGTGACTGGCGGACTTTCAATCTATTTGTTTGGCGTCATCGGTATGCAGGGTGTTGCCCTGATCCAGTCTGAAAAAGTAAACCTCTTTGAGCCGCGTCAGCTGGCAGTCGGCGCAACCATTCTGGTGATGGGCATTGGAGGAAACCTGGGCTTGCCCAACGGCATCTTCCCCATCAGCGTTCCTTACCTTTTCCCTGACGGCATTCCGGCGATTGTCTTCGCCGCCATCGTGGGCATCCTCAAAACCCATTTTGAAAGCCCGGCGGCATTTGAGGTTTACC
>Ga0351880_1137_pt1 | contig 17838 bp, 14 predicted proteins | sample BONcelFGM3001E13_FD_206766 | JGI IMG/M metagenome (GOLD analysis project Ga0351880, IMG submission 206766) | Enriched cells from coal bed in the Powder River Basin, Montana, United States - BONCAT cells FGM rep3 HSBNCT.FGM.300.1.E13 ...
GCCACCCGGTGGAAACCCGCTTTAAGCATGAGGGCCAGGAAATCCTTTCCCGGCATAGCCCCGCCGATTCACTGGAACCAATTTTCCACCTTGCCGGCCTGATCCGGGGGCAGCGCCGCCACCAGGGCCATATCGGCGAGCATCAACTTGCCGCCGGGTTTCAGGACCCGGTGCGCCTCATGCAAAGCCTTCTCCTTATCCAGGGTCAGATTGAAGACGCCGTTACTGATGACCGCGTCGAAGTCGCCGTCCGGGAAGGGGAGGGCCTCGGCTTGGCCCACTTCAAACGTAACGTTGGCCAGATCCAGCCGCGATAGGCTCGCCCGGGCGCGCTCCACCATGGCGGCGGTGACGTCCAGCCCCACCACCCGGCCGCCGGCCCCCACCAGATGGGCCGCCACCAGGGAGTCCACCCCGGCCCCGCAGCCGATGTCCAGGACGGCATCCCCGGGGTTGAGGGTACCCAGGCTGAAGGGATTGCCCACACCGCAGAAGGCGGCCAGGACCTCCGGGGGAAATTTTTTCAACACCTCCGGGGGATAGCCCTGAATTTCCATGCCGGCCATGCCGGTGGGGTACTGGAAACAGCCCCCGGCGCCGGCTGCGGCCACCCGGTCGTACTTCGCCTGGATGCCTTGCCGCACCTGGAGAATTTCCGTTTCGGTCAGTTCCGGGGTCATGGGATTATCCCTTCTGTGGTGGTGATGCCTCAGGCTTTCCCACCGGGGCGGCGCCAGGCGCGGTTGGTGCTTCAGAATTATGGCGGCCACAGGCCGCCCTATAAAAACTGGTGGCACAGGCTTTCCAGCCTGTGGGGCGTTATGCCGCGTCTTCTGGGGCCGTTATGGTGCGTGAAACGCACCCTACACTTTTCAACCTGCGCGGCTACATTAGGTCCCGGCCGACGGCGAAGGCCTGGCCCAAAGATTTCCCGATGCCGTGATAGGTGCGAATCTCGGGGCCGAAGATGATGGGCCGGGCCTTTTCGATGTCCGGGAAGCCTTTATCGCCCAGGACGTGCTCATCGGCTTTGACGTCCAAAATTTCCCCGATGAACAGGGTGTGGAGGCCGATTTCCAGGGTGTGGATCACCCGGCACTCCAGGATCAGGGGAAACTCCCCCACGTAGGGGGCGTCCACCAGGTCGCTGCCCACCGGGGTGAGGCGGGTGGCGGCGAACTTGTTGACGTCTTTGCCCGTGGCCATGCCCAGGTAGTCGGCCTCCCGGACGTGGGCCTCGGAGGGCACGCTGATGGTGAAGGCCTGGCGGGCCACAAGGTTGCCGTAAGAATACGTGGCCTTGCGGAGCGACACCCCGATGGCCGGGGGCTTGGAGCAGCAAATGGAGGCCCAGGCCGCGGTCATGGCGTTGGGTTTGCCTTCCTGGTCATAAGTCCCCACTACCCACACCGGGGTGGGGAAGGCCATGGTCCGGGGACCGATGGATTTTTTCATGGCGATCCTCCTCTGTCAGGATGTTAAGTCTTGCGGGAGAAAAAGCAATACCGGAGGCCGTCAAACAACGGGTCCCGGGGCGGCTACAAAAAGAGCCTGGAGAACGAGAAGTTCTCCAGGCTCGGAAGGTGCTTCGGTGTGGTGGTGCAGTTCTATCGCGCCGGCTTATTCCTCTTCGTCCAGTTCGATGCCGTCCCGCTCGAACTGGGCATCCCGGGCGGCGTGGCCCGCTTCGATCTCCGCTTCGCTCCAGGGCTCGAAGTCCAGGCAGAGAGACACCAGCTCCCACAGGTACAGGGTCTCTTTGTAGTTGCTGCCCATGTCGCAGTGCTTGGGGAGGTCTTTCATGATCTGGTCCCGGCAGTTATGGCACGGGGCGATAACGATCTCGGCGCCGGTGTCCTTGATCTGGGCGGCCTTCATACTACCGTACGCCCAGCGCTCTTCGTCGTAGGGCATGGCCCAGGCGCCGCCGCCGGCCCCGCAGCACAGGTTGTTCATCGAGTCTTCGCACATTTCCCGATAGAGGCTGGGGTCGATGCACTGTTGGGCGATCCAGCGGGATTGGTCGGCGGTGGACTGCCCAAAGGCCAGCTGGGACTTGCGTACGTAGTTGCAGGGATCGTGGACAGTGTAGGTTTCGTGATACTTATGGGTGTTCAGTTTGATCCGTCCGGACTTGATATACTCCTCCAGCAGATCCATGACGCTGACAACCTTGAACTCTTCGTAGACTTCGGGGAACCAATTTTTGAACCCGAACCGGGTTGCATAGTAGGCATGCCCTCATTCGGGGTACAAGATCGTTTTACACTTAAGTCGTCGGGCGTTTTCGATGACCCGGCCGACTTGCTCCTTCATGGATTCGTCGTCCCCGGAGAACAGGCCCCAGTTGACGCCTTCCCAGTTGGTGGACGAAACAGTCCAGTCTTCCTTGGCGGCGTAGAAAATCTTCCACCAGAACTTCATGTCGTCCGGCTCGCCGAAGGGTTCCTTGGAGTTGATGGTGACGATGATGTTGGCCCCTTCTTTGTCCACCGGCACGTAGAAGCCGGGGCAGGGCTGCTCTTCCTCGTTTTCCAGTTCCACACCCAGTTCCGCCAGCAGGAACAGGAAGTCGTCCTTGGGAATCCCCAGGTTGTTGCCGCGCTGAAGATTCATCATCGTGCCCTTGTGGATGGGGCCGGGCACCTTGTCCCGTTCCCGCAAGGTGCGGCAGGCCCGGAAGGTCTTCAGCAACTGGATGCCCATGGGGCACTGGTACTGGCAACGGCCGCACAGGGTGCAGACCCAGGGCCATTTGGAATCAATGACCTCCTGCTCCATGCCCAGGACAATGGCCCGGATGGCCTTCCGGGGGTCCCAGCCGGGAACCAGCCCGGTGGCGGGGCAACCGCCGGCGCAGGTGCCACAGGTATAGCAGCGATCCGCCAACTCGGGGGCGATGTTCCCGATTTTGCGGTGCTTCCTGTCCACCTTGATTTCTTTTACGGCCTCTTCTGGCATTTTCCCTCCAAGTAAATTGTGGTTAGCATAATCCGACTTGGCGTTAAACCCTGGGACTGGTGCGCCCCGAGGCAGAGCGCCAGGTTAAAGACTTCCCTTAATAATATGAGGCATTTCTTACCTTTGCCCCTATGGTTTGTATATAAAATTTTTGCCAAAAAATAAAGAGTTTTTCCTCCCTGCACTTTGATTTTAGAGGCCGGGGCGCTCATGTCAAGAAGAAAATACTTTTTTTCACAAAAACCCTCCCGGGGTCGTCAGGGAAGCGAACTGCGCTGCTCCTGCCAGAGCTTTGAGGCCCTGGGCCTTAGCGGCGGTTTTTCTGCGTTACGCCCCGGTTTTTGTGGTATTTTACTAAAAAAGCTTTCAGCTTTCAGCGGTCAGCTTTCAGCCCGGAAACTTATTGACTTGACGAACCATCGGCCGGTCGCAGCCAGGCTGGATCAAGGCTGTCTGAGGAGGAATAAGGCTAACGATGTCCGATAAAATTACCCCGCGCCTGGAGATATTACAGCAACTGGCGGACCGTATGGAGCAAAGGCGAGCCGATCTCATAGCCGCAGAAGGGGAGGATATCGGCACTCCCTGCTCTGCCGCCGCCATGGAAATGGATATGGCGATTTCGCATCTGCGCACCATGGCCCTGGAGGCGCCCTTGGTGGCGGGCAAGGCCCCCTACGGCACGGTGGCCGCCATCCTGCCCTATGACGCCCCGCCCATCATGGTGGCCCGGGTGGGCGGCGCCGCCATCCTGGGGGGGAATCAGTTCCGGTTCAGTTTCTCCTCGCAAACGCCCTTGACGGCGCGGCTCTTTGCCGAGGTGGTGGCGGGTTTGCCGGGCTTCACCGCGGTGGTGGGGATGGACAACCGGGAGTTCGGCCGGAGCTGCCTCCATGACCCCAGCGTGCGGGTCTTCTTCATCTGCGGCGGAGGTGAAGTGGGGGCCGCCTACGAGAGAGAAGCCCATCATTTCGACAAACTCTTTTTTGCCGGGCCCAGCGGCCTGCCGCCGGTAATCCTGTTCAAGGATGCCCCTCTGGAGGCGGCGGTCAAATTTGTGGTGGGGCGGGCCTTCATCAACGGCGGACAATACTGCACCACCCTGAAGCGGGCCTATATCCACCGGGAGATTTTCGAGCCGGTGAAAAAGATGATCCTGGAGCGCATGCCCGAGGTGCAGGTGGGGGACCCCCGGGACCCCAAGACCAGGATCGGCCCCATTAAGGTGGAGCGCACCCGCAAGCTCCTGGACCGGGCCCTGGCGGCTTTAAAAGACCCGCACTTTTTAGTGGAGCCCCGCCGGGACGGGGAGTGGCAGGGGCCGTTTCTGCTGGAGACCAGCGCTCCCCCGGACACCGAGATGTTCGGTCCCTTCCTGGCCCTGACGCCGGTTTCGAGCGACGAGGCCGCGGTGGCGCGGGTGCTGCCCAGCCGCTACCCGTTTCTGGTGGCCTGGTTCGGCGCCCCGCCGCCGGGCGCCGTAGATGCCCTGACCGAAAAATTCGGCATGACCTACGACAACCCGGAGTTCATCTTTACGCCCTTGCGCCTGCCCTTCGGCGGCAAAGGCGACAGCGGCTGGATCATCGAAAACCGGGACGGCAAGCTGATCAAACGGGACGGAGCGTTTCTGTATAGCGCCGAGCTGGTGCGGGAGGAGTGAGGAGTGAGCAGTGAGCGGTAAGCAGTGAGCAGTTTTTTTGAGTGCGTTCTCCGCACGATTAATTATGTAGTCATGGAGGGTGGGCACTGCCCACCTTTCCTCTGCTGCACCTGCAATTACAACTACACCTATGCTGATTTCCCTTTTTTCCTTTTCCCCTTTTCGCCTTTTGCCCCTTTATCTTCTTCAGGTTCTGCCCCTTCCTCCTCCTCCACCAGGACCAGGTTGACGTGGCGGCGGCGGATGTCCACGTGGGCCACCTTGACACGGACGAGATCGCCCAGGGCGAAGATGCGCCGGGTGCGGCGGCCGAAGAGGCGCATGAGGCCTTCCTCGTAGCGGTAGTAGTCGTCGGGCAGGTCCACCAGGCGCACCAGGCCTTCGGCAAAGATTTCTTCCAGGGAGACAAAAAAGCCGAAGGCATTGACCCCGGTGATACGGCCGGAAAAGGTGTCCCCCACCCGGTGGGCCAGGCAGCGCACCTGCATGCGGGACAGCATCTCCCGCTCCGCCCCCACCGCGGCCCGCTCCCGGCGGGTGAGATGCCCGGCCTGGGTCTCCAGGTCTTCCGGGTCCAGGGAAAAGGGCGGTTTGCGCCCCGAAAGACGGCTCAAGAGCAGCCGGTGAATCAGCAGGTCGGGATAGCGCCGGATAGGAGAGGTGAAGTGGGTGTACCAGTCGGTGGCCAGGCCGTAGTGGCCCAGGTTTTCCCCGGCGTAGCGGGCCTGCTTCAAGGAGCGCAGAAGCATCAGCTGCACCATGGGGGCTAACGGGGTTTTACGCACCTCGTCCAGAAACTCCCGGAGGACCCGGGGGTCGCGGTGGACCTCCTTGGGCAGGTCGAACCCCAGGCTCTTCAAATAGGTGCGGAAGGCGGCCAGCTTGACGGCGTCGGGGCGCTCGTGAACCCGAAAGAGGGAGAATTCGCCCAGGTAGGTGGCCACCGCTTCGTTGGCGGCGATCATAAACTCCTCGATGAGCTGGTGCGACACCAGGTGATCCACCCGGCGGACGTCCACCGGCCAGCCCCGGTCGTCCAGCACCACCTCGGCTTCCGGGAGGCTCATGAGCAGGCTGCCCCGTTCGGCCCGGCGTTCACGGAGGAGGTCGCAGAATGCCGTCATTTGGGTGAGCATCTTGACGAAAGGCCGGTAATGGGTCCTTAGCTGCCGGTCTTTTTTTACCAGCAAATCGTCCACCAAACGGTAGGTGAGGCGGGCGTGGTTGCGCACCACGCTCCGGGCAAAGGAAAAATCTTTCCGGCGGCCCCGGCGGTCGAAGTGGAGAATGGCGGTCACCGCCAGGCGGTCTTCACCGGGGATGAGGCTGCAGACGTTGGTGGCGAGCTTCTCGGGCAGCATGTGCACCGCCCGCTGGGGGAAATAGACGCTGGTGCCCCGCTGGTCGGCCTCTTTATCCAGAGGCGAGCCCGGGGTGACATAGTGGCTGACGTCGGCGATGGACACGTAGAGGGTAAACGTCCCTCCGGGCTTTTTCTCCAAGTAGACGCCGTCGTCAAAATCCCGGGCGGTTTCGCCGTCGATGGTCACCATGGGCAGGTGGCGCAGGTCCATCCGGCCTTTCAGGGCTTGCTCCGACAGGTCCGGGTCGAGGTTGGCCGCCTCGGCCAGGACCTCCGCCGGGAACTCGTCGGGCAGTTCATACTTCAAAATCACCAGCCGGGCCTGGACCTCGGCGTCCTCGACGTCGCCTAAGACCTCGGTGACCACCCCCTGGGGATTGAGATGCCCGGTGGGATAGTGGGTCACCGCGGCCCGGACCATATGGCCCGGGGCGGCGCCGTTTAAGTGCTCCGGGGCGATCACCAGGTTGAAGAGCAGGTGCTCGTCTTCGGGTTCAACAAAATAGGTGTCGCCGGCCTGGGCCAGGGTGCCGATCACGTCGGTGAGGCGGCGGGAGAGGATGCGAATCACCCGGCCTTCCTTGCGGCGGCCCCGGCTGCCCTCAATCCGCACCACCACCCGGTCGCCGTGCCAGGCTTCTTTGAGGTTGGCGGCCACCAGATAGATGTCCTTGCCGCCGGTCTCAGGGGTGACGAAGCCGAAGCCGTCGGGGTGGACGGAGAGCTCCCCCGCCACCAAATTCATTTTCTCGGCCAGCCCAAAGCGGCCGCCCTTGAGCGACACTAACTGCCCCCGGGCCACCAGCTGATCCATCACCGTGGTGATGGCCCCGGCCTGGTCCTGGCCGGCGTTGAGCAACCGGAGCAACTCCTCCATCAACAATGGCCGGGCGGCCTCCTGCAAGGTCCGCAAGATACGGTCTTCCAGGGCTCCCGGCTTCTTCTTCCGCCGTCTTCTTGTCGTCATTTCTGCCTCAAAACCCGGGCCGTAAAGGGGTTGGTGCGTTAACCGCCTTTGCCGCCGCGGGCGTTAATATATCGGATTTATAAAAAACATCTATCATAATATCAATATGTTAAACAATAGTCATCTAAAAACGGCATCTTGGTAACCCTTTCCCAGGCGCCGGTATCCGGCCGGGGCGTACCGGCTCCTGGTTATGATGTGCGCCAACCGCGCCAAAAAAACATGGTCTTCGGGGCTGCGAGGATAGGCAGAAACCCCAATGCATGGTGGAACTGCGATCTCGAGCCCATCTGCCGGGAGAGTCGCCTCTATGGCCGTGAGTCCCAAAGTTTGCGGAAGTGGGGTGGTTGAGCGAAGGGCGCACGAACTAATACGCAGTTGCAGTCAAAAACTTAGGAATATCCATGTCATTCTGAACGGAGCGCAGCTTCGTTACGAATCTCTGTGGTGTTAAAAGAGAGATTCTTCGCTTCACTCAGAATGACAAAAAATATTCTTGTGATTGCTCATTGGTATAAGAGGTTAACCGTCAGAGATTAAAAGACTGAAGCTTATCTATTGTCAAGCAAGAGTTCTTCCATAAAAATATCATTGATGACGCTTTGCACAATTGGTCCAGATTTTACCTCATAAGAGCCCGTTTCGATGAATTTCTTTATTTTCTTAATTTTTTCAGTTCGAACATCAGGGGTATTGGTTATTATTTCGTAGGCTTTTTTATTCAAATCGTAATACTGGTACAGTATACGCGGTTTATCAAATGAGGTAATTTCTCGTTTATTGTTATCAGATGGCGAATAATAAATAGGTTCTGAAATTATTTTCAGTGCCAGGGCAAATTGCGGATGGTAAAGTTGCATTTTGCCGGTGCGAACCACCGAGACATGAAACCCGAAATGATAATTCTCGAGATCTTCCTGGGGAGTGGCGAAGGTTAGATAGCAAATATCGTCTTTTTCAATCGGCGGCTGTTGGTCACAGACGAAATAGAATCCTCCCAGACTGATATTTACCAAGAGCCCCTGGCCGGTCCATAATTCCTGGGATTGGGGCAGATGAACATGACATATCCTGGGCTCGGAGATGTTAATGCGGCCGAATCGGCGTCTTTCCGGGGAGGGCGCCAAAGGAGTAACTTCCTTAATCATCATAGAAATTTCGCCATAGAGTAGCAACGACTGGAGTGATCAAACTTTATTGTCAGGTTATCGGCACAATCGTCAAAAATATTAATTTTTACCTAATAGAGCCTCTAGCAAAAGTGTCTTTTCACCGGTATTCCATCAATCTATCCCGGGCATTTGGTAGCACAGGCTTTCCAGCCTGTGCTGATAAAGGATTAAAATTAGGGATAACATTTTGGTATTCTTTATGAAGAATATCTTAAAAAACTGGGGGTCGTTAATGCTGCATCGACCTTCAGCACCCATTTGCACAGGCTGGGAAGCCTGTGCTACCAGCCTAAGATGAATTTTGCGAGTGCCTCTATAGAGTATCGGTAAAAGTGGATGGCAAGCACCGGCGCCGGGCTTCCCGGGGCTTCTTGCGGCGATGGGGCCGCATTAAGATTTGTGCTTTGTGGAACAATCTTATATAATTTCGGGTGATATAAACCATTTTTATGGAAAAGGCGGAACCTGCGAGTGTCGGATTTGCAGGTGGAACTACTCACCGAACTTACGCCTGAGCGGCGGCAGGCGATCCTGTCCCGCTCCCAGGTCGACGTCAGCGCCGTGCTGGAGGTGGTGGCGCCCATCTTGAGCGCCCTGCGGGCCGACGGCGACGCCGAATCCCTGCGGCAGCACCGGCAGTTTAAGGCCGGCATCACCGCGGCGGACCTTGTAGCCACCCCTCAGGACGTTGAGGCGGCCTACCGGGTCCTGGACCCCCGCGTCACCGCGGCGCTGAAGGCCGCGGCTGCCAATATTGAAAAATTTCATCGGGCCCAGTTGGACCGGGAAATGTGGGCCATGGAAGTCCAGCCCGGCATCCTGGCCGGGCGCCTGACCCGCCCCATTGACCGGGTGGGCTGCTATATTCCCGGCGGGTTGGCCGCTTATCCCTCCAGCGCCCTGATGAACATCATCCCCGCCAAAGTAGCCGGAGTGGCCGAGATCGTGGCCGCCACGCCGCCGGGTCCCGAGATGGCGGTGAACCCCGCCACCCTGGTGGCCGCGCACCTGGCCGGGGCCAGCCGCCTCTTCAAGATCGGCGGCCCCTGGGCCATCGGCTCCCTGGCCTACGGGACCGAGACCGTACCCCGGGTGGACAAGATCGTCGGGCCGGGCAACAAATATGTTACGGCGGCCAAGCTTTTGGTGTTCGGCCAGGTGGACATCGACTCCCCCGCCGGACCCAGCGAGGCCCTGATCCTGGCGGATGATACGGCAGAAGCCCGGTATGTGGCCCTGGACTTTCTCTCCCAGGTGGAGCACGACCCCGAGGCCGCCGCGGTCCTGGTGACGCCGGATGCGGAACTGGCCGGCGCCGTGGTGGCCATCATCACCCAGGAACTGCCCCACCTGCCCCGGCGGGAGATCATCGAAGCGGCTCTGGCAAAGTACTCGGCGGTGCTCCTGGTCTCGTCAATGGACGCGGCCCTGGAGTTTGCCAACACGTACGCCCCGGAGCATTTGCAGATCGTCACCCGGGACCCCTTTGCACTGTTGCCTAGGATCAAGCACGCCGGCTCCATCTTCCTGGGGCCGTATGCCCCGGTGCCGGTGGGCGACTACGCCTCGGGGACCAACCACGTGCTCCCCACCGGCGGCTGCGCCCGGATGTTTTCGGGGCTCTCGGTGGATGATTTCATCAAGAAACCCACCTTTCAGCACTTTACCCGGGAGGCGCTCCGGTCCCTGAAAGATACGGTCATCACCCTGGCCGAACACGAGGGCCTGCTCCTGCACGCCCGGGCCGTGGCCGAGAGGTTTCGCGATTTTTAACCAAACCGGGCCGAGGCCGGCAAACCGGCCTGGCGCCCCTGATGTCAGCCCCGGCCGCAGCCGGGGAGGATCAGCACCATAACCCAGTCCCCCAGATCAGGACTATGAGCCATGTCAACCCGTAAAGCCCCTGCGGTCATACTGCCCTTAGCCGAAATCCCCGACGTCCAGAATCACGTCAGTCCCCACACCATCGACATCGACAAGGTGGGGGTCAAGAATATCTCGTATCCCATCATGGTGCTGGACAAATTCAACGGCACGCAGCACACGGTGGCCTGCATCAACATGTACGTCAACCTGCCCCACCGCCACAAGGGCACCCACATGAGCCGGTTTATCGAGATTTTGAGCGAACACCGGCGGGACGTCAGTCTCAAAAAGATCGGCCCCATCCTGGAGGAGACCCGGCGGCGTCTTAACGCCCAGTCGGCCCACATCGAGATGACCTTTCCCTATTTCATCGACAAAGAGGCGCCGGTCAGCAAGGCCAGGGGATTGATGGAGTATATCTGCAACTTTAACGGCTCCATGGATGAGAATGGCGTCCTGGACCTGGTGGTGGGGATTACCGTGCCCATCACCACCCTCTGCCCCTGCTCCAAGGAGATCAGCCAGGTTGGGGCTCACAACCAGCGGGGCGAAGTCCGGGTCCAGGTGCGTTACAAAAAATTCTTCTGGATCGAAGACCTGATCCGGCTGGTGGAGGAGTCGGCCTCCTGCGAGGTCTATGCCCTGCTCAAACGCCAGGATGAGAAGTTCGTCACCGAAAAGGCCTACAGCAATCCCATGTTTGTCGAAGACGTGGTGCGGGAAATCGCCCACCACCTGAGCCAGAACGACAACTTCACCTGGTACGCGGTGGAGTCGGAAAACTTCGAGTCCATCCATAACCATTCGGCCTACGCTTACATCGAGTCGAACTAGAAATTTGCCACTCCGTTAATCGATTTCTCTCAGCGAAGCCTCTCCATAAGCCCGCCACGCCGCGGCTTCTCCTCCCGGCCATAAAGCGCCATCTCTGGGATGACCGCGGGGGCTTTTCCAGCGAGCCATACCCGTCTAAAAAAATCCCCCCTTTGGCAGTAGCCCCGCCGAGAATAGGTATTTTTGCCTATTGCTCGAACCTTGGGGATTATTAACTTCAAACATTAAGAACACCTGAATGTGCAGGGTCGCGTCCTTCCCCCCGGGGAAATAATGGCGGTGGAGCCGGCCAACAACCGAGTTAAAGACATGAATGTTTAAATTCTCACAGGGAGGCTGATATGGGCTGCTTCGAAAAGGTGCACGGCGGTTTCAAGGTGGACGGCCTGGAGCTGAAGGCTGCCAACTGCGGTTGCGGCGGGTTGACGGGGCCCGGCGGTTCGGGAGTCGGCGACTGCTGTATGACCTTCTCCAGGATAAAATATGAAGGCAACAGCATCAAATATTTTGCCAAGTATACCACCCCCAACACCACCAACAACTATGAGTGGGGTTACAAGGTCAAGAAGGACGGCCACGAAATCGAGGTTCAGGTGTTGGATACCCGCGGCCCCAAAGACTTCAAGTTCGGCGGCTCACCGCCGCCGCCGTTGTCCGCCTGGAAAGAAAAGGGCTGGCAGGTGGCGGACCAATACGAGCGGCCCGTGACGGGCACCGGCGAACCGCTGCCGGCATGGTGCGACAGCCCGGCGTCGGCGTGCGAGCGGCCGGTGGCGGAACTGGAATCGGCCAAAGGCGACAAAAAAAAATAACCTGCCAACGGCGGGGGGCTCAGACCCGATGGGAGAGAGTCCCCACCGCCCTACCCGATGCCAGGATTAACCGGAAGTTAATTAGCCTCGTTCCCAAGTGCAACTTGGGAACGAGGCTAATTAACTTGGGAACGAGAGGAACAGCCCAGAACCTAAAACCTCAATCACTCCTCTGACTTCTTAGGCTTTTTCCCCTTCTTGCCGGATTTAGCCGCCGGCCCCTTTTTGGCCCCTATCAGTTTGGCCTGGTCGGGATGCGGCCCCAGCCACTGGACCTGCCCGGAATCGAGGTCATAGAGGGCGCCTGCCACTTGAACCTGATTGTCCTTGATCTTCTCCCGGATGATGGGGCTCTGCCGTAGCGTATCGTCAATAGCCTGCCAGACGTTGTCCGTGATGGCGGCCCGGAGGACCACGTCCTTGGCGGCATCGGGGTTATCCGCCCGGGCCTGGTCCACCGCCGGTTTAATGGGCGCCACCAGCTTGGCGATGTTGGGAGGCAGCTTGGCGTTATCCACGACCGCGGTGACTGCCCCGCACTGGGTATGCCCCAGCACCACCACCAGGGGCGCGGCCAGGTGGTCCACGGCGTATTCCATGGAGCCGATCTCATCCGTGGCCGCGACGTTGCCGGCCACCCGGACCACGAAAATATCGCCGATGCCCTGATCGAAGATGATTTCCGCCGGCACTCGGGAATCGGAACAGGTGAGGACCACGGCCAGGGGATGCTGACCCTGACCCGCGGTCAAGGCCCGGCGGACCCGGTCCTGGTGGGGATGCTGGGGTTTGCCTTCCACGTAACGGGCATTGCCCGCCTTGAGGACCCGCATGGCCTCATCCGGGGAGACCCCCGGGTTGGATCCGGCCGCCAGCGCCGGAGATGCCAGGGCCGCGGCCACGAAGAGGGTAAACAGTGCCAGGCGGAATCTCCGCATAAAAAGCTCCTTTACGCCGGGGGGCGGCCTTCCCTGACCGCCAGCGATATTGGGTTAGGTCACCCCTGAGGGCGCCCACCCAGGTGCGCCCCTACTTGCCGCAGGACGGGGCCGGGGCTGCCGGCTCCGGGCCCTTCCCGGAGTCTTCTTCCCCTTTCATCAGTTCCTTGGCCAGTTCCATCATCTGCTTCAATTTCTGGTCCACCCGGTAGTTCACCGTATCCGGCTCAAAAGCGCCGTCCGGGAGGCGTTGGCCGGCCGGGACCCCGGTGAGAAGTTCCAGGGCCTCATCGGCATGGCCCACGGCCCAGACGTGAAACTTGCCTTCTTTCACGGCGTCCACCACTTCTTTTTTCAGCATCAGCTCCGGGACATTGGCCTTGGGGATAATGACGCCCTGGGTGCCGTCCAGACCCCGGGCCTTGCAGACCTTATAAAAACCCTCGACCTTCCAGTTGACCCCGCCGATGGGCTGGGCTTCGCCCCGCTGGCTCATGGAACCGGTCATGGCGATATTCTGGGCCAGGGGGAGTTCGATCAAGGCCGACACCAGGGTGCAGAGTTCCGCCAGGGAGGCGCTGTCGCCTTCCACCAGGCCGTAGCTCTGCTCAAAGCAGAGGCTGGCCGACAGGGTCAGGGGCTTGTCCTGGGCAAACCGGCTTCTCAGGAACCCGGCCAGAATCAGGACCCCCTTGTTGTGGATGTTGCCCGAGAGCTGGGACTCCCGGTCGATGGTCACCACCCCGCCCCGACCCAGGCCGACGCTGGCGGTGATCCGGGACGGGCGGCCAAAGGCGTGATCCCCCAGGGCATATACCGACAGACCGTTCATCTGCCCCACCACTTGGCCGGCGGTCTCGATGAACAACATCCCTTCATCGATGAACTCCTGGAGCTTTTCTTCCGGCAGGTCGGCCCGGTAAGTCTTTTCGGCGATGGCCTTGTCCACGTCGGAGCCCAAAATCGCCTCGTGGGTGTTGTTCCGGGCCCAGTAATTGGCTTCTTTGACGACGTCCTGGACCTCTTTGAGCTGCAAGGTGAGTTTTTGCTGGTGGCCGGCCTTTTCCTGGGCATACTCCACCAGGCGGGCCACGCCGGTCTTGTGGAGAGGCATGAGCTTCTTCTCCCGGCAATAGCCGGCCAGGAGCTCGCAGAACTGCCGCAGGTGGTCGCCGGTCTTGCGCATCCGCCAGTCGAACTGGGCCTTAATCTTGAAGAATTTGTGAAAATCTTCGTCATAGATATAGAGCAACTGGTAGATATAGGGGTCGCCCACCAGGATGATCTTGATATTCAGGGGAACCGGCTGGGGCTGGAGGCCCCGGGTGGTGATCATCCCGAACATCTCCATGGGGTCCTCGATCTTGACCTCGCCGTTTTTCAGGCAGCGCTTCAGGGCTTCATAGGAGAAGAACCAGCGCAGCAGGTCCATGGCCTCCAGGACGAGGTAGCCGCCGTTGGCCCGCTGCAAGGCTCCGGCCCGGATCAGGGAAAAGTCGGTTACCAGGGCGCCGAACTGGGCCCGGCGTTCCACCGCCCCGAACAGGTTGGGGTAGGTGGGGTTGTTCTCCATGATTACCGGGGCGCCCTGGGTCTCGGAGTGGTCCACAAAGACGTTCACCTGGTATTGAATGAAGGACGGTTCCGGGACGGGAAAAGGAAAGGGGCCCTGGGCGGCGGGCCGCCGCTTGAGGTCGTCGATATTTTTCAGGATGTCTTCCTGGACGTCCTTGAGGTAGTCCAGGACCTGGGGCAGGTCCTGGTATTTCTCCCGCAGGTCCTCCATGTGATGCCCCACCACGTAGAGGGCCACGTCCTGGTCCAGCTTTTTCTCCTGTTCCTGGAATTCCTTTTCCATCTTGCGGATTTTGCGGATGGCCTCATTCATGTCGGCGTGGAGCTGGGCGGACTTCTGGCGCAGCGTCTCCCGCTCCTCGTCGCTCAGGGCCTTGAGTTCGTCTTCGCTCAAGGGCTTGCCTTCCTTGCCGGGAAAGATCATGAGACCGGTGGGGGAGATGTTGAGGATAAAGTTCTCTTCTCCCGCCTTGGCGTCCAGTTCCTGGAGGACCTTGTTGCGTTCCTGGGCGAAGCCGTGCATGAGGGCTTCCCGGCGGCCGGAGTAATCCTCGCTTTCGAACACCTCGGGGATTTGCACCTTCAGCTTGGAGATGAGTTCTTCCATATCCGCCTTCAGGAGCCGGCCTTTGCCGGTGGGGAGGCTCAGGCTCTGGGGCTTCTCCGGGTCCTTAAAATTGTGGACATAAATATAATCCGGCGGCGTCGGCTCGGTGGCGGCCAGTTCCTGCACGTAGGCCATGATGGCTTCGGTCTTCCCGGCCCGGGGCGGCCCGGCCACGAAGATGTTGTATTCCAGGTCCTTCACCCCCAGACCGAACTCCAGGGCGTGAACGGCCCGGTCCTGAGCCACGACCTTTTCCTTCAGGGGACTGACGTCCAGGGTGGTTTCGAATCCCAAGGCGTCGGGGTCACAGACGGCGCGCAAGCTCTCCGGTTTCAATTCCCAGCGGTTTGGCGACATGGTTTCTCCTCATCAAGGTCATTACCAGCAAGCAGACCGCCACTGGTCTGAGGCGGCCGTATTATACCAGGTTCTCCTGCAAACGCAAGAAAACTGCTATATAATCTATTGATATTAATAATCTTTTTAACAGAAAACCGTATTATGCGTTACCGCCTTCCCGGCGATGTAAAGGACAGGCCCGGGGGTCATGGAAATCAGGACCTTCGATCTGGATGGTGTTGTGCTCCAGGCCGAACCGGTCGCGGAGCAGTTCTTCCAGTTCCCAGGTCAGACAGTCCCGGTTGCTATGGTTGTCGATGGTCACATGGACGCTCAGGGCATAAATGCCCGAGGCGATAGTCCAGATGTGCAGGTCGTGGATCTCCTTTACCTGGGGATGGCTCTCCAGAGACTGCTGCACCTCATCCGCGGCAATATGCCTGGGGGTAGACTCCAGGAGAATGTCCGCGGCCTCCCACACCAGTTGCCAACTGCTGATGACGATCATCACCCCGACGATGATGCCGGCCAGGGGGTCGAACCAGTACCAGCCTTGCCACCAGACGGCCACGCCCGCGGCGATGGCGGCCACCGATCCGAGGGAATCGGCCAACAGGTGCAGGAAGGCCGAGCGCAGATTGAGGTTGTGCTCCCGGGACGGGATGAGCACATACATCCCGAACAGGTTCACCACCAGGCCCAGGCTGGCGATGATAATGAGCGGGCTGCCGCTGATGGCCGGCGGCTGGAAAAGCCGTTGGGCGGCCTCAAAAAAAATGTATCCGGCCATGGCCCAGAGGACCAACCCGTTGATCAGGGCCACCAGAATTTCCAGGCGGTGGTAGCCGAAGGTCTTGTTGGCGGTGGGGGGCCTGGCGGTCCACTTGAGGGCCAAAAGGCTCAATCCCAGGGCGCCCACGTCGCTCAGCATGTGCCCGGCGTCGGCCAACAAGGCCAGGCTGTTGGTGAGCAGTCCGCCCCCCAACTCCACCACGAAAAACGCCAACTGGGTCCAAAAGGCCAGTTGCAGGCGCCGGCGGCTGCCTTCGAACCGGTGCTGGTGGACGGGCGCGCCGTCGTTCATACCTGTTCCTGGTGAATTTCCAGCACCTGGTACAATCGCATCCCCCGAGGAGTTTGGACTTGCAGCCGGTTTCCCACGGCCCGGCCCAGCAGCGCCTTTCCCAAAGGCGAGGCCAGGGAGAGGTGCCCGGCCGCGGCGTCGGCCTCCAGGGGACCCACCATTTTATATTCCCGTTCCTGGCCGGTGTTCAGATTGACCACCTTCACCCGGGAGTTAAACCTTACCTTATCGGCCGACAGGTTGCTCCCCACCAGCACTTCAGCGTTGGCCAACGTCTGCTGCAACTGCCGGATGCGGCGCTCCAACTGCCGGCGCTGGACCAGGGCGGACTGGAAATCGGGATTTTTCTCCACCCGCCCTTCCTGGGCGGCTTCCAGGATATCCCGGACTACCTGGGGGCGTTCCACCTGACTGAGAAACTCCAGCTCCCGGATGAGCTTCTCATAGCCGGCCCTGGTCAAGAGAATCTTTTCCATGTCACTGTTCAGGAAAGTTCAAGGTTGTTTAATACCGAGTTGCATTCGAAAAGTTATTTTGGTAGCCGCAGGCTTTAGCCTGCGCCTGCACCGGCGAGACGCCTTGTGCCACCTGTTTGATTGCTCAACCGAAAATAAACTGGCGTAATACGCCTCAGAACCCAGCAGGGCTGTGCCCTTAAACCAGGGGGAGGTTATTTCTTCCTTGCTCCATCCGGTACAGCTCCACTAACCCTCCAGACCCACCAATTCCCACTTATTCTTATCTAAAAAGCCAGGCGGGGTCAACACCGGCGGCAGCGTTAAATTTCCTCCGGGGCTGCTCCTTGACAGCGGTGGCCGGCGCCGTCTATGATCAGGGCAAGCCATGGGCAGGGCGACCCGCCGGGTCGCCCCTACGGTGCGAGGTTGCGACAGACTCAGTGGGGCGGGCGTCCCCGCCCGCCAGGCGGTCCGCACAGGCTGGAAAGCCTGGGCCACCGGCAGAACTTTTCGGAACAATTCCTCATGTACCTATCGGCCTGCTCGTAAATTATGAAAAGTCGTTGGCTTTTTATCATGGTGAGCGGTGTGCACCCTGACATTAACCTTGAACCTTGAACTTTGAACTTTTCGCAACAGCGGCAACCGGCCGGGTTGCCCCTGGGAGGCCACCGTCCCACCATGTTTAACCGGTTATCACCTCAGTTGGTGCTGCGGTCCCCGTGGCGGCCCTACCGGCCCCGGCCGGGGGAGCGGGTGCTGGTGTTGACGGCGGGCCCGGTCTTTCCGCCGGGCCATCCCGCCACCCGCCTCTGCCTGGAGCTGCTGGTCGAGACCCTGGCCGCGGCGACGGGCCTCCAACTCCTGGACGTGGGCTGCGGGTCGGGAGTGCTCCTGTTGGCCGGGGTGGCCGCCGGGGCCCAGGCCGGCGTGGGGGTGGACCTTTCCTGGCGGGCAGTGGCCACTACCCGCAACAACGCCCGGGCCAATGGCCTGGCCGGCGTGGTGCAGGTAGTCCAGGGGTCCACCGAATGTCTCCGGCAGGCCTTCGGGGTGATGCTGGGGAATTTGCCCTGGGCCGTCCAGATGGACAAAGTGGCGGAATTCACCCGGTTGGCGGCCCCTGAGGCCCGCCTGATCCTGTCGGGTTTCAAGGACACCCAGGAGGAGGAACTCCGGGCCGGTTATGAGCAAGCGGG
>Ga0351880_1141_pt1 | contig 17558 bp, 19 predicted proteins | sample BONcelFGM3001E13_FD_206766 | JGI IMG/M metagenome (GOLD analysis project Ga0351880, IMG submission 206766) | Enriched cells from coal bed in the Powder River Basin, Montana, United States - BONCAT cells FGM rep3 HSBNCT.FGM.300.1.E13 ...
CCAAGATAATTAAAAACAAAGACAAATAAAAGTGCGCTTCAAGCATCTGCAATCATATGCCCTTGCTTCCTCTAATATACTTGTAAAAAGCCTGCGAGGGGGAGGAACGGGAAATGCTGAAAAGAATTGTTGCGGTGGCCTTGGCTGCCGTTATCATGGCGGGACTTTGTGCCTGCACGCCGCCAGAAGAGGAACCCTATGAGGAGATACCCGCTGCCAAATTACTGGGCGATCAGGACATGCGGAAAACTGTGCTTTATTTTGAGGATGAATTGGGTTATATCGTACCTGTGATGAAGCAGATACCATGGGTTGAAGGAATAGGCGCTTCGGCCGTCTCGCAGCTAGTGGCAAATCCTGATGCTGATGCGCAGATGGCTTATTTTGGATTGAATCCCGTGCTGTCAGAAGGTGCAGAGCTGAGCTTGTCGATCAAAGAAGGGGTCGCGATGATTAAACTGAGCGAAGGTGCGATCGCTGCGGCAAATCCGGTCAGCGAAATGAATAAGGTGTCGGCCATTGTTAATACGCTGACCGAGTTTGTGTCTATCGATTCGGTTTTGATTAAACAGGAAGGCTGCAAAGGCAAGCTGCCCTGTGGTACTGATATCAGTAAAGCTTTTGGCACCTTTGATCTTAATGTGGTTACAACATTGTCAGCGGCCGATCTTGACAACGCTTCAAAGCTTCTGCTCTATTTTGAGAACGAGGCAGGAACCGCCATTGTGCCGATCACAAAATTTGTGGGCGGACAGGCGGATGCTTTTGCGGCAATGAGCGAGCTTGTCAAAGGGCCGGGAGAAGGCGGCCTTAAAAACATGTTCCCGCAAGGCACAGCGCTTCTTGGTGTTTCTGTGGATGACGACGGCGTTGCCTCCATCAATTTTTCGAAGGAACTTGAAACCATACGCGAAACGCCCGAGAAGGAAAAGAAGCTGCTTCGGTGTATCATTTTGACACTGATGCAGTTTGACAATATTGAAGAGGTGCGCGTACTTATGGACGGCAAGGAGTTTTCATCGACTGCGCAGAAGACCATGGCATATCCTGAGTACATCAATACCATGAACTAAAATAAACTGATGTTCTTGAAAGGGGTTGTACAGCGCTGCCGCCTATCAGCGGCAGCGTGCACATACAAAAGAGACAGGAGGATAAGCAGAAGATATGGAAAGGCTGCTTGTTGCGACCAACAACGCGGGAAAAGCAAAAGAAATCAAGGCCATATTGGGGAACGTTTATGATGAAATCATTACATTCAAGGATGCAGGCATCGTGCTTGATGTCGTTGAGGACGGCGACAGTTTTGAAGAGAACGCTGTAAAAAAGGCGCGTGAAGCCGCTTTCTTATCGGGATGCGATGCCCTGGCAGATGATTCCGGGCTGTGCGTTGATGCGCTGGGCGGTGCGCCCGGGATTCGGTCGGCGCGCTACGCGGGAGAAAGTGCAACGGATGCGCAGAATAACGAGAAACTGCTGCGCGAACTTAAGAATATGAAGGATCGTTCTGCACGGTTTGTGTGTGTTGTCGCGCTCGTTAAGGGCGAAACCCTGACAACTGCTCAAGGGGAGATCAAAGGAGAGATCGCGCAGCACGCTTCTGGCAGCGGCGGATTTGGTTATGATCCGCTTTTTTTTGTGACCGAATATGGACAAACCTTTGCACAGTTGCCTGCAGACATCAAGAACAGCATCAGCCACCGCGCTCAGGCGCTTGATTCACTCAAAAAAAAGCTCACGAGAGAGCGTATATGAAAAAGCTCTTGGTCATGAGCGATACGCACGGACATATTGCGAACATAGCGGCGGCGCTCAAGTGTTTTGAGGATTTCGATATTATCGTACATCTCGGAGATAACGCCCGTGACGCAGAACATATCCATAAAATGACGCATAAGCCCATTTTTTCGGTGCGCGGTAACTGCGATTTATATGCATCTGCGGGTGACGAGCTTGAACTTCATATCGAAGGCGTGCGTATACTCTGCGTGCATGGCCACAAACAGGCCGTAAAATCTTCGCTGCTGCGGCTTTCGCTTTTGGCCGGCGAAAAGCAGGCGGATCTTGTGCTGTTCGGACATACGCATCAGCCGCGTGAGCTGCACAGCCGCGGCGTGCGGCTTTATAACCCCGGCAGCCTCGGCGAACCGCGCAGTATGCGCCCTTCTCTCGGGCTGGTGATGCTTGACAACGGCACGATACGCATCAAAACGGTGCGTCTGTAAGGAGTTTTTATGAGATACCATTCGGCAGTATTGATCACAGACAATGTTGAAAAATTGAAGGGTTTTTACACACAGGTGATGAAGCTGGCTGTTCATCTTGATTTTGGCCGTTGCTTAACCTTTGAAGGCGGCTTGACGGTATGGCAGCCAAAGGCAGACGGTGTGGCAGCACGCGGAGGGATGCGCGCAGGCAAAAACAACGGCCTCGAGCTGTGCTTTGAAACAGAACAATTTGAAGCGGACGCAGCAATGATCATGGCTTTTGGCGTCAAGCTCATGCACGGTATTGCTCAAGAGGCTTGGGGGCAGCGCACCATACGCTTTTTCGATCCGGACGGCAACCTTATAGAACTTGGCGAGAGCATACCTTGCTTTTGCAGAAGGCTGCACAGCCAAGGCCTTTCGCCCGAAGAAGTGTCGCAAAAAACAGGCGTTTTCATAGATATTGTCAAGACATATATACTATCTTAACTGACTTATTCGAAAAGCCGTGCCGCACAATCACAGCTTTTTGTAAATAAGGATGCCGCATTTCATGGCAGCAGGACATCATAATCAAAATTGCGGCATTTTCTTTTTTTGCCAAGGCGCAGTTCTACAATTTATCAAATCACAGTATCTATATAATATGCATATCACAAAAAGAGGGCAATAGCGGTTTGCATAAGCTTTATATCGAACTTGTCTTTTTGGACAATTTCATGGTCAACATGCTGATCATGCTTCTTGCGGCGAAAATCACGCATTTGCGGTTTAAATGGAAGCGAATCGTGCCTGCCGCATCTATTGGCGGTTTTTATGCCTGCGCGGTGCTGCTGCTGGGGACTGCGTCGGCAACGCTGCCGCTTAAAACCATGGCTGCGCTCGTCATGTGTTTTTTGGGTTATTACAGACGCGGTGAAAAACGGTTTTTTATCACCATGTGCGCGTTCTGGGCTGTGTCGTTCTTGCTGGCGGGTGCCATATTTGCAGGGGTGATCAGCTTAGGAGAACCGGCATATAAAACTGGGATCATCATCATGCGCATGCCTGCCCGGTATATACTGATCGGGCTGTTTGCTGGCACTGTATTGACAGCCATTCTCGCGCACATAAGACGCAGCGTCTCTGAACGTGAACAAGGCTGTGTAGAACTACGGCTTCGTTTTGGTGGCCGGCAGATAACGATAAAGGCTTTTGCAGATACAGGCAATTTAGCCAGGGATCCAATCACGGGATGCGGCGTTTTATTTTTAAGCCGTGCGGCCGCGGCCGAACTCCTCGGCAAGGATTTAAAAAGGCTGCTGCAAGGGCGTTCGGTCATGCACACTGACCGTTTGAGGATAGTGCCGTACGAGACAGCCGCAGGGCAGGCCGTTTCTTACGGGATCGAGATTGACGAGGCGGCGCTGAGCCATGAAAAAAACGGAGTACGTGCTGTGGTATGCGTTTACCGCCATTCCATGCCCGGATTCAGCGGCATCATTGGCAGTAAAACACTCGATGAAATGAGGAAAGGAACAAAAAATGAGGATGCTTTGGATACGGAAACTGTTGGCATGGGTGGCGATCAGGCTCGGACTGGCGCTAGGAGCACACTATATCAACGGCAGCGAAGCACTACCGCCGCCGCTGACCCACAAGGAGGAAGAGACGCTGCTGCGGCTGCTGGGCACCGGTGACAGATCGGTTCGGCGGATACTCATTGAACGCAATCTGCGTCTTGTGGTTTATATTGCGCGTAAGTTTGAAAACACCGGTATCGGCATTGAAGATCTTGTTTCTATCGGCGCCATAGGGCTGATCAAGGCAGTCAATACATTTGATGTGGATAAAAAAATCAAACTGGCCACATATGCCTCGCGCTGTATCGAGAACGAGATACTCATGTACCTTCGGCGCAACGCCAAACAGCGTTATGAAGTTTCATTCGATGAGCCGCTTAATGTCGATTGGGACGGCAATGAATTGCTGCTTTCAGATATTCTTGGCACTGAGCCGGACATAGTTTACACAGAGATAGAAGACAGCGTGGAAAAGGACCTGATGCAGACATGTATTTCAAAGCTTTGCGAACGTGAAAAGATCATCATGGAGATGCGTTTTGGCCTCAACGGCCAGAAAGAACGTACGCAAAAACAGGTGGCCGATACGCTTGGCATATCGCAATCATACATATCCCGGCTGGAAAAACGCATCATCAAACAGCTTCGCACAGAAATAAGTAAAATTGTTTGACATATGATTAAGCCTGTTGGCAGGTTTGTTAAAAGAGAATACTTGAGCGAACAGTCGGTGAAAATGTAATAGTCTTATCAAAAAAACAAGAAAAGCAACGAAACAGGAGAAGGATGCACATGGCAAAAACAGCTGTGAGAAGGATGTTCCCGGGCAACAATACGGGCATCGGTTTTTATTCTTATTACAAGTATATAATGCCCCAGGAGCAAGCCAACCATATCTTTTGCCTCAAAGGCGGCCCAGGCGTGGGAAAATCAACTTTTATGCGGCATATCGGGGAGAGGGTGCAGGAAATGGGCATGGATATCGAATATATGCATTGTTCTTCGGACCCGGATTCATTGGACGGCATCGCGGTTCCAAAATTGGGTGCAGCCGTTGTGGACGGGACTGCGCCGCACATCACAGATCCTATCAATCCCGGTGCGGTGGATGAGATCGTCAATCTGGGCGAATACTGGGATATAAGCGCGATCAGGAAAAACAAGTCAAAGATCATGCAGGCCAATGCCGAGACCGGAACGCTGTTCGCAAGGGCGTATAAATACCTTAACGCTGCAAAGAGTGTGCTGGAGGCGCTTAACGAAATATTCGATACAAATACTGATATTTCGGGATACTATACAGAGTCGGAAGCGATCATTGAAAAAGAACTGAAAAATAAAAATCATAATAAAGCAGGCAAGGAAAGAAAAATGTTTGCGAGTGCCATCACACCCAAGGGCCTCATTGATCATTTGGATACTTTGTTTGACAATTCTTTTAAAGTATACGCATTGCCTGGCGAATGGGGCACAGGAGTCAGCAAGCTGCTCGCCAGAATCTCAGAGGAAGCGCTTTTCAAGGGATTTGACACAGAGCAATTCTATAGTCCGATGCTGCCCCAGTCCAAGATCGAGCATGTCATGATTCCAGAATTAAAGCTGGCTTTTATCACAACCAACAGGTATCTGGAAACAGGACATTTACAAGATGTGATCATCGACCTGAATCAATACGTGGCACAAGATAAAATTGATTTATATAAAGAGGAGGTCAAGACAGATATAGAAAACTACGAGGCCTTGACTGAGCAAGCGTTTTTAACGCTCAGAAAGGCGAAGCGCAAACATGATGAACTGGAAACGTATTATGTGCCGTATATGGACTTTGATAAAGTAAACAAAAAGGCAGACGAAGTATTTGCCGCGATGCGATCTTATGAACGCTCTTGAAGAATTTTAATAAAAGCAGAGAATTTTAATAAAATATGAATTTTTAATAGATGGATATTGACATATTTTCTTAAGAGTTATATAAAATAAATAGAATGGTTAGCACTCATGAGGCGAGAGTGCTAACAAATTAATCAGGTCATAAAACTAGCAATAAGCGTAGTAAAGGAGTTGATTGACATGGCAAATCTGATGCCTTACCGCAAGCGCGGCAGCGGGCTGACAACCACAGGTTTTGAGGATTTTTACAATATGCTTGATGACTTTTTTACCGACCCATGGTCGGCTGGGCGACGGGGTTACGATGCTTTCAAACTCGATGTCCAGCAGAAGGATGATGCCTATTTGATTGAGGCTGAACTGCCGGGCGCAAAGAAAGAAGAAGTTTCTATAGAGCTAAATGACGGGACATTGCGTATCGCACTCAACCGCGATGAAAAAAAGGATGAAGAAAACAAGAACTATATTCACAGAGAGCGCCGCAGCTTTTCCGCAAGCCGCAGCGTCTATCTTGGAGATGCCGATGCACAAGGCATTAAAGCCAAGCTCGATGACGGTATACTCAAAATAAGTGTGCCGCGCGCCAAGCAGATAGACAATACCAGAAAGATCGACATCGAATGAAAATAAGACGTGCGCACCGGAAGCGCCTCTCCGGTGCTTTTTTTATTGCTGATATTATGGCCGCGCAGCGTCAAAAATATAATTGACAACCAAAAGGCAAAAGGCTATTATAAACCCGCTTTATAAGTTCAGATCTGCGCGATGCATCGTGATCATTCAAAGGTTTTTCGGAATGACGGTAACGTGCAGTTGCTGAGGGCAAAACGCGCTGACATGCTTGAAGGCAATAAAAAAAGATCGAAAGGTTTGGCAAACAGCTTAAGGTGTAACTCATGGGCATTTATCTTGACCACGCAGCCACAACAAACATAGATAAGCAGGTGTTGGCAGCGATGCAGCCCTTTTTTGATGCACATTTCGGGAATGCATCCAGCCAGCATGGTTTTGGACGCATTGCGCAAAAAGCACTGATGACGGCAAGAGAACAGACCGCTGCACTCATCGGTGCGGATTGTGATGACGTATACTTTACTTCAGGCGGCACCGAAAGCGATAACTGGGCCATCAAAGGGATTGCCGAAACGGCCGGAAAAGGGCATATCATAACCACTCAGGTGGAACACCACGCGGTGCTGGAAACCTGTGCATATCTGCAAAAACGTGGTTTTAGGGTGACCTATCTGCCCGTCAATGAAGCGGGCTTTGTGGAACCTTGTGCGGTCGAGAAAGCCATAGAAAAAGATACCTTTCTGATCAGCGTGATGTTTGCGAACAACGAGACCGGCGTTATGATGCCGATCGAACAGATCTGCAGTATCGCGCGCGCGCATGACATCCTGATGCATACGGATGCCGTACAGGCTGTCGGACATGTGCCGGTTGACGTGAAAAAGATGGATATCGACCTGCTTTCATTGAGCGCTCATAAGTTTTACGGGCCTAAAGGCATCGGTGCGCTTTTTATCCGCCGGGGGCTTGAGATCGGCCGGTTTATACACGGCGGCTCACAACAGCGCGGCCTGCGCGCAGGCACAGACAATATAGCCGGCGCTGTGGGGCTTGGCGCGGCAGCCTTGCTGGCGGCAGAAAACATGGCGAAATTCGCCGCCCATGAATCGGCATTGGCGAAGCGGCTTGCCGACGGGCTTCTTAAGATCGAAGAAACACGGTTCAACGGCGGCGAAGCCGAAAGGTTGCCCGGCCATGTGAACTTGAGCTTTGGCGGCATAGAGGCTGCTGCGCTGCTGGTGAGGCTTGACCTTGAGGGGATAGCGGTATCGGCAGGGTCGGCATGTGCGTCGGGCTCCGGGAAACCTTCTTATGTGCTTGCCGCCATGGGGCGCACCCCTGAGGAAGCGCGCGGCACAGTGCGCTTTACCGTCGGACGCACCAACACGCAAAAACAGATTGACACCGTGATTACGCATACAAAAGAGTCCGTCGAGAAGCTGCGTGCGCACTCGCCTTTGTTTGCGCAGCAAAAGGGAGGTAAAAGCTATATTTAAAGGTGCTGACGGCTTCACAGATCTGGGCACCGCTGAATGATAAATCAATTGGAATACACTTTTTAAGCGGGTATACTCTATGATCTTGGCGTTTTTCCGGAAAATTAAATCCAGCAATCTTTGATGGTTGAAGAGACTTTCAAGGCTGCTGTTGATGATCGCAGAGCATGATGTAAAAACCCTTTGATATTTGCGTATATTGCGTTTTTTTGAGCAAACTATCATTAGTGAACTGCTTGAAAGGAGAGTGGCAAGATGAGATTGAATGTTTTGCTCGGCATGATTGCCGGCGGAGCTATAGGCGCAGCTGCTGCGGTGATAGCATTTCCGTATATTCAGCCGCAGCTGAAGCGGGCAATGAGACAAGGCCGCAGAACGATTAACGACCACATGGATAGAATAGTGGATACAAGCAGTTGATGACACGGCCGGCGGCATCGCCGGCTTTGTTGTTAAAGCGATAAAACAAAAGAGACGGATATTTTTACAAATACGTTATGCATCTCTTACGAATGTAATAAGTTTTTTGGCGCTTGTCTGTTGCGTTTGAATTTTCCATAGGCGTGGTATATAATTAACGCAACAGTCAAGGGGGTAACCATTTTGGCCAGATTTGATGAGACCATGAAATTTTCACTGACGAAAGAGCTTGCCAATCCAGCAAGAGAAGTGATTTGGCTCGTTTGTGATGCATTAAAAGACAAAGGCTACGACCCCGTTAACCAAATCGTCGGTTATATTATTTCCGGAGACCCCACATATATCACAAGTTACAAGAACGCGCGTTCACTCATCAAACGTGTTGAGCGGGACGAACTGCTTGAGGAGTTTGTCAAGGTCTATATTGAAAGCTTGGAGAATTCTGACGAATAGCTGCTTTTTGTGAACAGATGGCAAAGCAAAATGTGCGCATGCATTCTAAAAAGCCGCAAGCAGTTTTTAAATAAGCCGGCTCGCAGACGGGCTTGGCTTTTTTATTCTGAATGAAAAAAGGTGAATGATGAAAAGGGTCATGGGCATTGACATCGGTGAAAAAAGAATCGGCGTTGCGGTTTCTGATCCTCTCGGCATCACAGCGCAGGGTATCGAAACCTATATGCGCAAAGGCGAAAACGATGCATATTATATTGTGGAGCGCGCACGCGGGCTGGGCGCGCAGCTAATTGTGGCCGGATTACCGCTTAACATGAACGGGAGCGAAGGGCCTTCAGCCCAAAAAGCGCGTGAATTTATGGCAGAGGTCAATGCGCTGGGTATGCCGTCCGTCTTTGTGGATGAGAGGCTCACCACGGTCAGTGCTGAGCGCATGCTTATTGACGCTGACGTATCCCGCAAAAAGAGGCGTCAGGTGGTTGATAAAATCGCTGCAGTGTATATACTAAGGACATACCTTGATACGCATCAGCTCTGATGCAAGCTTTTGCGTATAAAACAGACAAAGGCTCAACATAATATTAAAATGCCGCGTTAGGCTTATCAAGGAGACGATGATGAACGAAGAAAATGTTGTTATCCTCACAGACGAAGAAGGCAAGGACGTGCGATTTGTTCATGTGATGACGTTCGATTTTGAAGACAGTTTTTTTGTGGCGCTCACGCCCGAGGAGGATGTAGAGGGCATAGAGAACGGCGAAGTGTTGATTTTAGAGGTCCTCGAAGATGAGGACGGCAGTGACTGTTATATGCCCGTTGAAGACGAAGACAGGCTTGACCGTATCTGGGAGGAATTTGAACGTTTGTATTATGAGGACGAGGAGCAGCCAGAGGAGTCTTAGAGTGTGCCATATGTTTTCGCGGCGCTGGTGATCGTTTTCGCTGGCGCTTACGTGTATACGCGCAAAAGCGCAGCAATCTTCGGGCGTCTGTTTTATAAAACTGCAGCAAGCGTCATGCTGATCCTGGTGGCTGTCAGCGCCTCGCGTTCCGGAACAAACAATATATATCATTTTTTAATCCTGAGCGGGCTGTGTTTTGCGCTCGCAGCAGATATTTTATCCGTTTTTAGTGATCAAACAAAGGCATTTGCTGTTGCAGGGATGTTCGGTTATCTGTGTATGAACCTTCTTTATATCAGCGCATTTTGGCTGATTGCGGCTCCCGGTGTATCCGATGCCGTTTTTTTTGTTTTACTGGCAGGCACAGGCCTACTTGCCTGCAAGCTGTCTGGCATTGATCTTAATAAGCTAAGTCGCAGGATACACGTTTATGCTTTCGTCCTGTGTGCGATGGCGGCGCGAGCCCTTTCTATGCTCTTCGTAAGCAAACTCAACCCCGGATTTGCATTATGCGTGTCAATCGGCGGTGTGCTCATATTGCTTTCGAATATGCTGCGTGCTTCAAAAAGGGCTGGCGGCAGATTTGTCCGCTTAGCCGGCATACTGGGCATAGCCACATATTACAGTGGGCAGACCCTCGTCGCGCTGACCGCGATGTTATAAGCCTGTGCCATACTGATGACAGCCTTCATTGCCGGCCTTGCGCTTATTGCCGAGCCGTATTGCCAGCAGGGCTCCTCGTTAAGACACACTAAAATCGATATATGCTTTCTCCGCAAGCGCCATGGCTGTACGGCTTAAAACTTCTGAACTGACGGCATCAGAAGAAAAGAGCGAAAAGATTGTGTCGCCAAAGCGCCATGTCGCAAGGCCGCCGTCTGCATCCTTGACCATTTTGACAGTGATGGCTGCAGTCCAACCATCCCCGTCAATAAGCACATCATGCACATCCTCGAACGTTTCATAAACACCGGAGATATCTTCCTCGCTTTTTGCGGCGCGGTAGTTGTATGAGACGCTGTCAGCTGTAAAAAAAACCTGTGCGATCTGATTGCTTATGATACTGTAGCTGATGTTTTGCGCATCTTGAGGAGCGTCAATCGGCAAGCCTAACGCCGCGAGACCCGCTGCATCTGTATCCACGATCGGGTTGGGAAGATTTGTGTTGCTCAAAGGTTCGCCGGAACAGCCAAACAGCAGCAGAAAAATGATCAAAACCGGTATAAGAGCCAAAAATTTTTTCATATCTGTCATCTCCTTGCATTCTTATGATACACTGATTTTCGTATTTTTTTATACCTGTAAGACGACATGCAAAACAAATAGTTCCATAAAACTTGAAAAAAAAGAAGCGCCGCACACTCCCGCAGCGCTGCTTGTTTTGGGAAAACGTTCTTATTGTTTGTCGCGCTCGCGCAATTCCACGCGGCGGATTTTACCGCTGATGGTTTTGGGGAGTTCGGTGACGAATTCCACCACGCGCGGATACTTATACGGCGCAGTCACTTTTTTTACATGCTCCTGCAGCTCAAGCGCAAGCGCATCAGAAGCCACATAGCCTTTGGCAAGCACAACAGTGGCCTTGACGACCTGCCCGCGGTCTGGATGAGGCACGCCGGTGATGGCTGTTTCAAGCACGGCCGGATGTTCCATCAAGGCGCTTTCCACCTCAAAAGGCCCGATGCGGTAGCCGGAGCTTTTGATGACATCGTCCGTCCTGCCAACATACCAGTAATAACCGTCCTCATCTTTCCACGCAACATCTCCCGTATGGTATATGCCCCCATGCCAGACTGAAGAAGTGAGCGCGTCATCCTTGTAATAGCCAAGGAACATGCCGGGCGGCACACCGTCCGCCGTACGTATGATGATCTCCCCGGGCTCGCCCCAGGCGCATGGCGCTCCCGCCTCATTGACGATATCCACATCAAACAGCGGGGAAGGCTTGCCCATGGAGCCAGGCCGCGGCTCCATGTAAATGTAATTGGCAACAGAAAGCGTCGTTTCAGTCTGTCCGAAGCCTTCCATCATCTTTAAACCCGTCGCAGCCTTGAACTGGTTGAACACTTCAGGATTCAGCGGCTCGCCGGCGATCGTGGCATATTTCAGGTTGGAGAAATCGTATTTTGAAAGGTCTTCCTTAATAAAATATCGGTACATGGTCGGCGGTGCGCAGAACGTCGTGACTTTGTTGTCACAGATCGCAGACAGCATCTTTGCCGGAATGAATTTTTCATGGTCGTAGACGAAGACCGCAGTTTCTGCGAGCCATTGGCCGTACAGCTTGCCCCAGACGGATTTTGCCCATCCAGTATCCGAGATCGTCAGATGCAGGCCATCGGGGTCAACATTCTGCCAATGTACAGCGGTGGGGATATGCCCCAGCGGGTACGTATACGAATGAATGACCATTTTGGGATGGCCTGTCGTGCCGGATGTAAAATAGAGCAGCATGATGTCATCATTTACCGGAAGATCAGCGACGAAAAGTTCTTCGCTTTGGGCATCAACACCAGAAGAGTAATCGAGCCAGCCCTGGCGATTGCCGGTTAAAAGCGCCTTGAACTCAAGCGTTGGAATATCCTGCGCCTGATCAATACTGTCAGCAATAATGCCGCTGTGTGTGCACACGATCATACGGATACCGGCCGCATTGACGCGGTACTCAATGTCTTTTTTGGTCAGCAGGTGCGTCGCAGGAATGGTGACAGCACCGATTTTATGCAGCGCCATGATGGTGTACCAGAATTCGTGATGGCGCTTTAACACCAGCATGACTTTGTCGCCCCTCTTGATACCAAGCGAAAGAAAATAATTTGCGGCTTTGTCTGAGAGCCTTTTTAAGTCCGAAAACGTATAGGTTTGGTTTTTGCCATTCTCGTGCACCCATAAAAGTGCACGCTTATCTGGCTTTGACTCAGCCAGCGTATCCAGAACATCGTAAGCGAAGTTGAAACGCTCCGGGGTTTGTATTTTAAAATGATTCTTGAAGTCTTCATACGACTGATAATCGCCGGAAACATATTTTTCAAATAACCTCATGCTGCCCTCCTATTTAGCTATAACTGCCAGAAACCTGCAAACGCCGCCTACTGCCTTCATCGCGTGCGGATGTTTGGCATCGAAATATACAGCATCGCCGGTTTCAAGGTAGATTTCCTGATTGTCGATATAAAGAATCATGCCGCCATGAAGGACATAGTCAAACTCATGCCCTTCGTGGGCGTTCAAGTGCGAGCGTGCATCCGTATCGTTAAGTTTGACGGTCACGAGAAAAGGCTCGAGTTTTTTGTTTTTGAATATATAGGCAAGATGTTCGTATGTGTATTCTTTGCGTCGCTCCATTTGAAGGCCCTTGCCAGCTTTGACGACCGAACAGACAGATAGCCTTGGCGTTTCGCCTGTCATCAGATCGACAATGTCAACACCCAGCCTGCCTGCAGCCGAATAGAGAAACGAAAAAGAGAAATCGCTTATGCCTTTTTCGTATTCTAAGTACTCAGTTTCACTCAAGCCCGTTGCTTTTGCCATATCACCGGCAGAGACGTTCATGATCTCCCGAAGTGCGGCAAGACGCTGTGCAATCAACATGATTTTATCGTCCACTTTAAAACTCTCCTTTAAACTTCAGTCGTCTTTTATGAGTTTAGAAAATCTGTTTCATTCAAAAAAAAATCACTCTTTTTAACCAAAAAAATGACAGAAGGAAGCATTTCAAATAATCATTCTATGTCAACAAATAAAATTTTTTTACGCCGCCTCTGATGTCTTATTAGTCGATGAATATCGTAGCATAGCACTTTAACGTTGTCAATCTTGCGCACTTTTAAAAGCCTGTGCAAATGCTTTCAAGAGGTACAAGGGCCTTATATATTAATATTGGCCTTAAATGCTTGTCACTATTCTCTTGGTAAGGTAGAATAAATTAAAAATATATTTAGGAGAAGCAAATGGCAGAATTCAAGAAAGTCAGCGGCCGCGATGCAGGGAACATCAAAGTATATGCCTTGAGCACATGCGGCTGGTGTAAAAAGACGAAGGCGTACTTAAACGATCACAATATCGGCTATGCTTATGTGGATGTGGATACACTTTCAGAAGATGAACGTGAGGCTGTGCGCAAAGAGCACATTCGCCATAACCCGAACGGCTCGTTTCCGACAATAGTCATCAATGACGACAAGTGTATTGTAGGTTATGATGAAGATGCTTTGGAAGAGCTGGTGGAGGACTAAAGTGGAGATTGATGAAAGGCTTGAAAAGCTTCAGCAGGAGGCAGAGGAAGGTGGCTATGCGCTGAATCCCGATCAGGAATTTGTGAGAGGATTATGCGAAGGGCTTATCGCAAATGAAAAGCGTTACGGCATAGAAAGCTGCCCGTGCCGCCTTTTTGAGGGAAAAGACAAAGAAGACAACTTGGATATCGTCTGTCCTTGTATCTATAGGGATGACGACCTGGCGGACTTTGGCGCATGTTTCTGTGCGCTTTATGTTTCAGAGGATTATTCGCCAGCAAAGCAGGTGCCTGAACGACGCCCGCCTCTTGAGCAGCGCAGGGCCATGGGCGCAAAGGCTCAGATATCAAACGGCAAAGCGCCCTTGGCACTCAAATATCCCGTCTATCGCTGTACTGTCTGCGGCTATCTTTGCGCCAACAACAAGCCCCCGCGCGTATGCCCGGTCTGCAAAGCAAAGGCCGAACGGTTTGAGCGTTTTATGTAAAAAAGCCCCGCTCAGGCACTTCGTCTTACCGGCTGCCCATAACATTCAACTGCATTACAAAGCTTAATAATGATGCTGTCATTCCTGCTTTCATAGTAATGGCATGGCGAAGACCCCGCCTTATCAATCTGACACCTGATTAAAATAGTTTTAATATCTGTTAATTTTTAGCTATACAGGTAAGCTATTATCAGCATTTATCAAAAGATAAAAGCAATGCAACAATTTGACACTTTGTATCTAATTATGGTATATTATTTGATATACGTATAATCATTCTAATAATCCGCGATGAACAATCAGCCTATATGAACAGAACCAACCGGAGGCGAAAATGAAACTGGGGCCATCAAAGCATGATTTACACAGAACGATCTGTATTCTGCTGGTGTCTCTGTTCGTATTTATGCTGTCTGGCTTTTTTTTGCCTGAACATGTTGCACATGCACAGGACAGAGATTTCGAATATATTCTGACAGATGGAAAAGCCGTGATCACCGCTTACAAAGGCAGCGGCGGCGCTGTGGCAATACCATCCCAGCTTGAAGGCCATGCCGTCACAGCCATCGCAAAGCAGGCTTTTGCAGATAATGCCGCAATCACGGAATTGACGCTGGCTGACAGCATAACAACCATTGACGAAGAAGCGTTCAAAGGGACTGCGCTCAAGTCGCTTGTGATCCCCGGCGGAGTCACAGGTATCGGTGATCAAGCTTTTGCTCAATGCAAAGAACTGCAAAAAGTATGGTTTTACGGCGACGCGCCACAAATGGGCAGCGATGTGTTTTTAAATACAGGCAGCGCATTTTTAGTTTACTTTTTCGCGGACAACGCAGGATGGTCGCAGCCGCAGTGGCAAGGTTATCCTTGCGCACCGATACCGGCGGCTTTGCCTTTAGCGTATATCATCTCGGCAGATGTGATCGGCACAAGCAGCATCAAGGTCACATGGGAGGCAGTGCCTGAGGCCACAGAGTATGAACTGTTCGGGGCACTCTCACCGGCAGGGGAATATTCACTTATCAGCACGATGGGCACGACGTCTTTTACACATCCTGCCCTCAATGCAAATACAGTATACAGTTATAAAGTGCGCGCTTGCTTTGATGCAGGTGTTCAGAAGATATATGGTGCCTTTTCGGCAGAAATACGGGCACGGACAGGAATTGCAGCGCCGGTGCTTTCTGTCTCTTCTTCAAACTTCAACAGCAACAGCCTTTACTGGAACGTTGTACCGGGTGCGCAGGGTTATGAGATATACCGTTCTGTATCGCCTCAAGGCATATACGCGATGATTTCTGACATCACGGACGGAACGCAATCAGGTTATTATGATACGGGGCTGTCTGCAGGCAGTGCATACTATTATCAGATACGCGCTTACGCGCATGCTGACGGTACAAAGGTATTCAGCGAATACTCCGCCGTAGGTGCTGAAACCGTCCTGCCTGCTGCGCCCGCACTGTCAGCAGTCTCTGCGGGCTATCAAAGTATCAGGCTTAGCTGGAACAAGGTTGAAGGCGCAAACGGTTATGAGCTTTTCCGCGCAGCATCATTTGCGGGCACATATAAAAAGATCAAGACGACGGGTGCGGGCGCATTGACTTGCAGCAGGCTGAAAACGGGCACACCATATTTTTTCAAAGTGCGGTCATACCGTACCGTCAATAAAAAGAAAGTTTACAGCGATTTCTCGCCCGTGATGTCTGCCGCGCCGCAGCTTCCGTACCCGGCTTTGGTTTCTGCAACTCCATCAGGGCATAACAGCGCCAGGATCAGCTGGAAGAGCGTTTCACCGGCAAGCGGTTATGAAATTTTTCGTGCCACATCGCCCGATGGCCCCTACACCAGGATACACACTGCAAGGTCAAGGCGTACGGTCAGTCTGACAGATAAAAACCTTGTCACGGGCATGACGTATTATTACCAAGTGCGTTCATTCAGAAAAGTTGGTGCGGCAGTGGCATACAGCGATTTCTCGCCGGCCAAATCAGCGCAGCCTCTGCCTGCAAAAACGACGGGAATAAACTTTGAAAGGCCGGCGCAAACCAGCGTCAGAATGACCTGGGCGGGTACGCCCGGCGCAACGGGCTATGAGGTTTTCGAGGCGGCATCAAACCAAGGGGCATACAACCTGATTGCGTCGACAGTTTCAAGCAGCTATGAAAAATCGGGGCTTGATCCGGAACAAACGTATTTCTACAAGATCAGGGCGTTTTCTTCGATCGGCGATGAAAAAGCATACGGGGCATATTCTGATGCAGTGCCAGCTTTGATGCCTTTGGCTGACATCAACAGAGAACAGAAAAAGTACGGACGGATGACGGCAGCCGGCATGAAGCCCGATGATTACCACAAAGCTGTTGCCGCTAAGAGGAGCCTTGTCAATATCGCAGGCATGCCCATAAATCACGTGATAGACCTCGAAAACCAAATGGATTACAGCGCTTTAGAAGAATACATGTTGAATCTTGGCAAACACAATGGCGTAGAAGTCTATTCCATTGGCCAAAGCGAGCAAGGCAGAAATATTTATATGGTTAAACTGGCCTTAGGTGAAAACGAACAGGACAAACCACTGATCATGATCACCGGCGGCGTGCATGCAAGGGAGTTTGCAGGCACAGACTACGCGATAAAATTTTTAAATGATACCCTTATCAAAGCGCAGGCCGATCCTTATACCAGATGGCTGCTCGAACAGGTCGTCATCGTCGCAGTACCGCTTGTCAACCCTGACGGGAGAGAGATGGTCATCAATGGCGGAAATGCCAGCAGAAAATCAAATGCCAGAGGCGTTGATCTTAATAGGAATATGCCGTCGATCAACGCAGGACAGCACGCAAAAGGCGTAAAAAGGACCAGCCACTTTTCATCTAAGCCCGGTATGGCGTATTTCGCTGGATACAGCCTTGGCTCGGAAAGCGAAACGAGGGCGCTGATCAAATGGTTTGATCATTATGTACCCAAAGCCAATGTCTATATAGATCTGCATCAGCAGGGCGGGATGACATTCTACAACAAAAGATTTGTCACCGAGAGAATCGATGCTTTATCCAAAGATCATGCTCAGAAAACGAATGCTTTGCTGCAAAACGGTTATCCGCTTCGTGCAGAACCCTCCGTTTACGGCCTCAATGGCTCAGGGGGATCATTTACCGACTATGCGGAGTCAGTATCGGAAGGTTTTGTCTACAGCTTCAAGTATGGCCGCATGGTCCTGATGATAGACGGAAAAGAAACGCCGCTCCTCTGCTTTAAAGACATTGACAAACAAATCATGCATTACAAGCCTGTCAATGAAAGATTTAAGTCTGTGACAATTGAAATTGG
>Ga0351880_1142_pt1 | contig 17470 bp, 14 predicted proteins | sample BONcelFGM3001E13_FD_206766 | JGI IMG/M metagenome (GOLD analysis project Ga0351880, IMG submission 206766) | Enriched cells from coal bed in the Powder River Basin, Montana, United States - BONCAT cells FGM rep3 HSBNCT.FGM.300.1.E13 ...
TTTGGTCAATTCCGGCAGGAACGGATTATTACCTACCTCGTGCTGAAAGGATTTCAGATCTTGTAAACTATATGAACCGTGTCCTCCGGCAAATCCAATCCTGGTAATCTGGGCATCCGTTTTAGATCCGGTAATCATCAGTAAAATGAACAGTGCTATTGAAAGGGCTTGCTTCATGGTAGGTATGGGGTTAAATCAAAAACGTATCCTGAACGAGAGAAAAGCCGGTTGTTGAAAAGCATGGGTCTTAAATCAGTGCTTGGTAGCTTGTAAATAATCTGCCAGGTATTCAAATCCATTATATACAACCAAGTGTAGTCGGTTAGCAACAGGTAACCGGTTTCCGGATCAATATTTCTGAGAACACATTTCCCGGGAAGTGTCATCGATGATATCAGGCTGAAATCTGCCGGGTTCCTTAATTCCAGTAATGGAGATTCTTCCAGTGTAAGGAATAGCCTGCCCGGGTTCATGTTGTCAAACAAAACCGATTTATATGAGCGCTGATCACGGTAAGCCGTTTCAAATTCATTGTTTATGATATTGTATAGCCAGATGCCGTTTCGTGTAACAATTGCACACTGCCCGCCGTCAGAAGCAGCAGAAAAGCAGGCCGATCTGCTGTAGTAAGGATAATCCTCAATGGCTGTGGATGCAGTAATCTGACCAGTTGCCAGATCGATAATACTGAAATTTCCATTAAGTGTAATTGCAGCGGTATTTTCTGATGTCAGATAAAAATAATCAGTTTGAGTTACGTGAACTCCGTAGGGAATGACCGTAGGATTGGTAAGATTGCTGTTTTCAAACAAGTGTATTGCGTCCTGGGTTGCGACTCCCACCTGGGTGGAATTCGGAGGGCAGGAATATACAGCATTGTAAGTAATGTTATTTATACGGAACGAAGCTGTCTCATTCAGGCTATAGATATCGAAAGCTTTCATGTCGCTATATACATCCGTATAGAAGATTTTCTCAATCGGATTATAACCAAATAAGGGCCAGTTAGGAGCAATATGCTGTCCAAGACTGAAATATACATAGCTGTCTAGATGGTTCTGTGAAGGGCATTTATCCGCAAAGACAGGAGATGCAGACAGTTTATATAGTCCTTGTGAGCCAAAACCCGGTTGAACGACAGTGATACAGGTATCCGTTAAATTCTCCGGATTAAACTGACCGGGATTGACATTTGTACCACTGAAACTGTAATGCGTTGGATAGCCAGTTTTCCTCCAGGTGAATGTTACACTATCCAGATTTGAATAAGTTGCCTCAGGTACAGGAGCTAAATTGTTTATCTTCAGGTAGGTGGTACTTGTATTTGCATCTTGGGTATAGACATTGTTGTAAAGTTGATAGTTTACCTCGCCGCAGGTATAGCAACTGTCAATATACTGGCCAGGTAATCTGGAATTGTACATTCTGGTGGTATAAGCAGAATTAAAATTTCTGCTGAATCGCAGAGGTTTTGTATTTAAGTTTAATGAGGGTTGCCAGCTAATCCGCAAAAATCCGTTTTCATCGGTATCGGCTGTCATTTGTATGTATTCAGCAGACCGGTAATCGATCAGTGCTACCCATTCCCGCGTTCCGGCATAGTATTCATGTCCCGTGTAGTCTGCCAGACTTCCGGTTCCTGTTGATGTGAAAAGGTTAAGGGAAAGCTTATAAATGCCGGGATTGTAATCACGGGGATCAACCTCCACTTCTCCGGTCTCACCAAGAACCCACCGATCTTTATCCAGCAACATTTCGCCTTCATGGACTTTTAAACCATATGCCCCAAGGCGGTATTTCAGCAGCTGCTTGTTGAAAATAAACAAGGTATCTTGTGTATTTTCAAGGTCAATCTGCAGAGGATGTGAGGAGGCTGGAGGGTCAACATGTGTAATTTCGTCATCAGTAAGCGGATATTCACACGATGTTGCTGCCAGAAGCAGGAAAAAAATAATAGTGCGCCGATTCATAAGGTAATTAGGTTTGTTCTCATGATATGATTGATATTTCAGTGATAGTATTCATAGTGGAGATGCCAGGTTGGTATTCACATTTGGCTGATACTTTGCAATCTGGCAATCAATATTTAACTGCCTTCCAAAAACGGGGCAAGTTAAAGCATTATTTATTTGTATTTCATTTTCATTTGCTTAATTGCATAAGAATTCAATTGTTTTTTCGGGTTGATCCGGAACCGACACTTGAATTATCTGTCAGTGAACATTTTGGCACGAAATTTATTTTTACTGATGTATAGAAGCAGAATAATTTGTTTAACAAAAAATGGAACCAATGAAATTTAAAACCTTAATTATCTCAATGTTTCTGGTGATGGCAGTCACATTTGCAGTTCAGGCTCAAAGCTACTCAACCGCTGTCGGTGCCCGCCTTGGGTACTTTAACGGGATCACAGTCAAACATTTTGTTTCGGGTTCAAATGCCATTGAAGGGATTGCATCTTTTCGCTGGCGTGGTTTTGTCCTAACCGGATTGTATGAATGGCAGAAGCCAATCAAAGGAGCCAGAAATCTTGATTACTTTCTGGGACTGGGCGGTCATATAGGATTCTGGGACAATAAGTATTATTATTGGAGGGATAACGACCGCCGTGATGGTAATTTTGCAGTTGTTGGTGTCGATTTTATTGCAGGCCTGGAATATACTTTCACCGAAGTACCGTTTAATGTAGGACTTGACTGGAAGCCTGCCTTCAATCTTATCGGCGACAATCACTGGTGGGGCGATGGCGTTGCCCTTTCAATCAGATATACTTTCTGATTGTAATCTTTTTCTAAAAAGACAACACCCGGAGATTTCAGAAATCTGCCGGGTGTGTTTTTGTTGTGGAATGGAATTATTTATTTCAGTTTTTGATGAAGAAACCATTCGTAAAGTTCCGGATTGTTGTAGGTTTCTGTCCAGCTGTCGTGGTTGGCATCGGGATAGATTGTAAATCTGGCAGGGTTTCCGTTGTCCTGCAAAAGTTTTATCATTCTGGCTGCAGAAGTTATGGGCACTACATCGTCCATTGCACCATGAAAAGCCCAAACCGGTAGATTAAGAATTTCTTTCACCCTTGCCGGATAGTTTCTGTTTACCGGGCCACAAACCGGAGCTATGGCGGCAAAATATCCTGGATAAGCCATCGCCAGATCCCAGGTTGCCCAGCCTCCCATACTCAGTCCTGTCAGATAGACGCGCTTTTCATCAACCCTGTAACGTGATGCCACATGTTTTATCAGTGCATAAAGTGTTTCTGTATCCCAGTCAACATGGTCGGGGCATTGGGGAGAAAGCACGATAAAAGGGAAACTCTTTCCTTCTGCTATCAACCTTGGAGGGCCGTGCACTTTAACTTTTTCCAGGTCATTGCCACGCTCACCTGAACCGTGAAGAAATACAAGCAGCGGAAAAGTTGCATCTGGTTCTGCATTAAAATTATCCGGCAGGTATAAAAGGTAGTCCATAGATACTGAGCGGATTACATTTCCTTTAAAAGAGCCTTCGTTTTGTGCATTCATACTTATGGTTGCCAAAAGAACGGACATTGTAATAAACAGATTTTTCATTTGTGCTGATTTTCGTGTGACGATAGAAGCAAATGTTAATCAAAAAAGTTCCACGATACACCAAATCGCAAACCTCGGTCAGCCATTGGATAGGAGGGAACCATCATATAATTGTATCCTGAAAAGCCGCTGTTGAGGTGTTTCATTACAAGAAACATTCTGGCCCTTTTAACCCTGAAATTTATAAAGCCATCAATGTAAGGGTAGCTTCCGGTTTTTACTTCATTCTGAACATAATACGAGCGAAGTGCAGGCATATATGCATCGCCGTAAAATGCAGTATTGTACATAAGCGATAATCCGGTTTGCAGGTACAGCGCGCGTTTGAAGAGAGCCACTGAATAATAGGCAGATACTCTTCCGGCAAGATCCGGCACTCTCAGCACTTCGGTATTGGTAACATTTTGCCAGGTTGCGAAGGCATGAATATCAAAATGTCCCAGTTTGATTTCGGCAAGTCCATACAACTGACTTACACTGAAAGCCGCATTTTCTCTGACAGGTTTTGCATTCTGATCAAAATACACATATCCGTCGAGGGTATAAAAATTGAATCCGGCTTTCAGGAATTTGCGGGCATACATCACTTTCCCGCTAAGGATGGTTTGCTGCCCGAAACTGTTTTCCCAACTGAAATGGTTTGAGTAGTGATACTGAAAAATGTAATCGGGCTGCAGCGCATTTACGCCGAGTGATGCGGTAAGATTTCCCCATGATGTGGAATTATCGAACGCGGGCAGGGTAAGCATTGCCGAAATGCCTTTGTCTCCGTTAAAAGGAGCTCCGTTGGTTACCCAAACTTTCCCTTCGGCTTTGGCTACCCCGAATGCATTGGCCGAAAGGTATGCAAAAGTTGTAATCCGGTTGAATTTGCGGGAAATTGAATCGTTCTTATCTTTATTGAAACCGTTTTTGTAAATGCCAAAAGTGTGCTCAATGCCCGCTCTGAGCAAAACAGCTTTTCCACTTCCTCTGGCACGCCCTATCCCTCCTTCAAACACAAATTCGTTGGAAAACTCATGATGAAAGATTGAATCAAAAGTTTTGACTGAGTCGATGAAAATCTCCGGATAGAAGCCTGAACGCGGGTTACCGTCTGTGTATAAAATTGCGTTTCGGGTATAAGTAAAGGTGTGTCTTAAAAAATCACTGCGCTCCGGATTATAGAATAATCGTCCAGGCAACTCAGCCTTAGAAACCGGAATTTTGACTTTCTTTTTGGAGATTAAAGTAGTATCAGCTTCTCCAACCACTTCTTTTTTTACAGAGATAAAAGTAGTGTCAGCTTCACCAACCACTTCTTCTTTATTTTCAATGATTAAAGTAGGCTCAGCTTCCTCTGCAATCACTTCTGCTTTTCGGGGGTTGCGGCCAAAGTAGTAATATTGCTGCAGAAATACACCGCTTTCCTTGATCAGGTTTTCTGCTGATTCCAGATTTATGGAAATGCGGTTGCGCTCAGGCTCAAGGTTTTCTGTGAAAAGTGAATCGTGCTTTATGCCTCCGTTTTCACGCCATTTATAGCGATTGCTGCGGTAATTAAACATTGCAGCATACCTCTGATTGTCGGTAATGAACTGACCCTGAAAAGCAACGGATGAATTGTCGGATTTCTGTCGGAGGTAATTGCCCAGGGAGTTGATGATGCGAAGATCAACGCCCAGACTCAGGCCGCGCGCTATATTCTGGCTGTGTGTGACACTGAAAAGCTGTTCTTTGCCGGCACCAAAGGAATAGGCAACGTTGGAGTAAGGCGCAAAACTCTGATAATATCTGATGTTGTCGTTCCTGAGCAGGTAATTGTTCACCACCGAAGGCGCGAACCTGAATCCGTTATTCGCAGAAGGGTCAAAAATGAGGTTCTTATATGCCAGTCCGATGTTTCCATTCACAGCATTTAGATTTGTTTTTCCGACTACCGGATCATAAAACTGAAATCCTGTAAGAAGGGTATCGTTCATTTTCTGAATTGCTGAGCCGGGCCACCGCTGATCAATGGTAACAAAGAAAACCGAAGCAGTATCCGGCGAAAGCTTAAAATCGCTTCCTTTTTCAGGAACTTGCGCGTAGATGCTTTTTACAGCAATAAACAATGTAAAGACAATCAGCGTGAAATAGCGCATGAGCAGGATAAAATAACTGGTGCAAAGATAGGATTAACCCGCATTGTTAACTGAAAACCTTGAGAATTATTGCCATTGGGTTTATTTTCGGATTAACCGAAGACTCAAGGATTTTGTTTCGCTTATCAATCAATCCTGACCAGTTTACCCTCGTGAATGCCCGTTTTGGTAAATAATCTGATGATGTAAGTGCCTGATTTCAGGTGGCGGATATTTACAGCTTCATTCAGATCGCTTTCTTTTCGGAGTACTTCGCGACCGGCAGTATCTGAAATAATTAGAATGTCGGCGTTTGAAGTATCCAGATTGTCAATCCTGAAAAAATCTTTTGCAGGGTTGGGTGAACAAATCAAAGGTTTCGGAGGGCTTTTGATTCCGGTGGATGCTGAGCCTTCAACAAAAAGCCATAGAAAAGCTTCCCTGAAATTTGTCCTCCACAATGCTTCATTATGTTGTCCGCCCTGAACTATTTTGTTGTTGATTTCTGATGGCAGGAATCCTTTGCGGATCAGTGAATCGCTCATTCTCAGCATATTTTCAGTAACTCCGGCTCCTTCGTTGGTGCCGCAAAGCTGATACAGCCTCATGTTTTCGCGTTTTTCGTTTTCGCTGGCAAAGTTCCATACTTCATCTGAAAACCAATAAGAAGGCGAAAATATGCCGGCTTTGCTGAATACTTCCTGATATTTTATTGCTGTGTAATGCGAAATTAAACCGCCAAGCGAACTTCCCATGATGCCGGTGTTTTCGCGTGATGGTAAAGTTCTGTAGTTCTGATCGATGTATGGTTTGAGTGTTTCAACAATAAACCGGGCATACGCATCGCCATCACCGCCGCCATATTGTGGATTTGGCCATGGCGTATATTCAGCAATACGGTAAGCCCCGCCATTGTCGATGCCTACAACAATGGGAACTGTAACACCATCGGCAGCCAGTGAATTTAGTGTTTCATCTACCTCCCATTCTCCCGAGAAAGCAGTTTCAACATCGAAAAGGTTTTGCCCATCGTGCATATAAAGCACCGGATATTGTAATGTTGTGGTTTCGTAACCGGGAGGCAGGTATATCCATATTCTGCGGCTGCGGTTCAGCTGTGGCATGAAGAAGTTGTTATCCATCACCTGCACGTTGGTTGCTGCTGTTGAGCCGCCACCTGTGCCTCCATCGGCCCATTGAAGAATGGTTATGTTGACAGTTTCGCCATTTCCAAAAGTGAAACTACGGTCAGGAATTTCCTCTCCTGAAGATCCCTTTTCTACAGTTGTCCAGCTTCCACGGGTGAATTTGAATTTTATAACTGTTCCCTGCGGCCTTTCGGGAAGTGTGATATACCAGTTGCCTTCTTCGTTTTTTTGCATCACAAATTCAGGTGATCCCGGATTCCATGCAGTAAAATCTCCGGCAATATAAAGATTGTCACCTTCTGGTGTGTTTGCCGGAATGGATGTGGCAATAAATGTTACCTGTGCATGAATGTTCGCTGAAAAACCAAGAATTATGCTGAAAATAAGCACTTTGAAAATGTTCATAGATTGCATTTTTTGAATGGTAAAGTTAATAATTAAGGGAATGCTGGCTTTTAGATTATTTGTATTCCTGTATTTTATATAAATATGCCGGGATTAAATTCGGCATATTTTGATATTTAGCACCTTTGTGACTCTACACCCTGCTTCCCTTTGGGGCTGAAGTTACATATATCCTTGCTCACCGTGGGTTCCGCAAAGAGCTCCACCCACGGTTATTGTTATTGAGCACCTTCGGCGCTCTTACACACGTCCCCGAAGGGGGCGAATAAAATCCTTACTGATCATAGATTTCGCAAATCGCTCCGCCCATGTATTTGTGATTGAGCATTCTCGATTCTCTGGCACGTCCCCGAAGGGGGCGAATTTCAAATAACCGTGGGTGGAATGCAATGGAACCCACGGTAAGCGAATGTAATAATGAAACAGCGTCCCCGAAGGGGGCGAATATTCCAGACTTAATTTACCTGCACATCAAATTTTCTATTTGCCAAAAACACCATTAACCTGTCATTCATTTCTCCCTCAATTCTGAAATAAACCTCAAACTTCCCTACCTTTGCGCCCTCAAATAACTAAAACAAATTATGGAAAAACAACAGAAGAACACATCAGGTGTGCTTCGTTTCAGGCGCTGGGCCCGCAAATCATATGCGGTGTTCAACAGCATCGGACGTAGCATCCGCATTGGTGTACTCAGTCTGTCGTGTTCCATTCTCGTGTTGCCCGGCCATAGTCAGGAGCAACCCGATAGCAGTCGCACCATTGCAACTGAACGTGAGATTGATCTCGGTGAAGTTGTTGTCAGCGCACAACGCACCCCGGTGGTGCAGTCGCAGCTGATGAGGGTGGTGCAGGTGATCACACGTGCCGAAATAGAGCAAGCTCCCGCCAGCGACCTGGCAGGTCTGCTCGAACATTTGCGCGGTGTGGACATCAGGCAGCGCGGGGCGTTCGGGATGCAGGCCGACATCAGCATCCGGGGAGGAACTTTCGATCAGACTTTAATTTTATTGAACGGGGTCAATCTCACCGACCCCCAGACCGGTCATCACAACCTTAACCTGCCGGTTGACTTATCGTCAATTGAAAGAATTGAGGTGCTTCAGGGACCGGGTGCCCGTATTTTCGGACCCAATGCCTTCAATGGCGCCATCAACATTATTACCGCTGAGCCCGGAAAACAGGAAGCATCTGCTTCGCTGAGTGCAGGACAGTTTGGTTTTGTTCAGGCATCAGCCTCAGCTTCAGTCAGCACGGGTAAAGTTAATCATCACATTGCTGCGAGCGGCATCCGAAGTGATGGTTACATTGAAAACACCGATTTCAGAAACGGGAACCTTTTCTACAGGTTGCAGATTCCTTTGGGAGATGCTTCTTTTGATGTTCAGGCAGGCTACACTGACAGGGCTTTTGGTGCGAATAGCTTTTACACGCCTAAGTTTCCAGATCAGTTTGAGCAAACCCGTGCAGAATTTGTTTCCATTAAGTTTTTACCGGCAGGAAAAATCAACCTCAAGCCACTGGTTTACTGGCGCAGGCATCACGACCGTTTCGAACTTTTCAGGGACAATGCCCCGGAATGGTATGCTGGTCATAATTATCATATGACCGACATTGCCGGCGGATCGCTCAACTGGATGACTTCCGGAAAATTTGGAAAAACATCTCTTGGAGCCGACTTCCGGATTGAACATATTTTCAGCAATGTTCTGGGCGATCTGATGGTCAGTTCAAAGCCGGTGCCGGGTGAGAAAAACGGAGAATTCACGCGGTCATATCAGCGGCAAAGTCTGAGTTTTATGGCTGAACAGTCGTATTATTTCGAAACGTTTTCCGTTTCAGGAGGATTGCTTGCGCATGTTAATCCTGCTCTTCCCGAAGGGATAAGTTTCTATCCGGGAATTGATCTCGGGTGGCAGTTTCATGAAAATCTGAGGTGGTACGCAACAGCCAACCGTACCCTGCGATTGCCAACTTTTACCGATATGTTTTATACAGGACCAACAAATCTCGGCAATCCTGATCTGAAACCGGAAGAAGCAATATCCCTGGAAACAGGTTTAAAATCAACGATTGGCATTGTGGGTTTCGAAATTGCTGTTTACAGGAGATGGGGCAAAGATATGATCGATTGGGTTAAATTTCCCGATGATGAAAAGTGGAAAAGTCTGAACCTTACTGCTGTGAATATAACCGGTATTGAAGCCGGCGCGGATCTCGATTTTTCGAAAACCGGCAATAGTCGTATTCTTCGTCATGCAGGAATACATTATACCTGGCTTGATTCTGACAAGCAAAGCGATGGTTTTACTTCGCTCTATGTGCTTGATAATCTGCGCCATAAACTTGATGTGAATATGGGTTTGCGCATCACAAAACACAGTGGGATAGACTGGAAATTATCGCTTCAGGACAGAAGTGGTGGTTATCGGCCTTTTATCAACGGGGTTTCTGCTGATGAAATTCCATACAAAACCGCACTTATTGCCGATGCAAAGGTCTTTTACAATCTCAGCGGATTTCAGTTATTTGTTGAGGCTTCCAATTTGCTGAATACCAAAGTTATGGATCATGCAAATGTCCCACAACCAGGTTTGTGGGTAAGAACAGGTGCCCGGTTTAAAATGAAACTATAAGGAAGTTAAGCCTTGCTTTGACATGAGAATGGCCTGTTTGGATTTATAAATATCCGACAGGCCATTGTTTTGAAATCATTTTTGACCGGGAAAAGTTTCGGATATTATTCCAAATGATTGATATTGAATTTCTTCGATAAAGGTTGTAGAACAATACCTGACTTAGTGAAACTGTCGAAATAATTTCCACAATTGAGTACACTATCTAACAGGACTTTCTGCAAACTGATGTGTCTCAAAAAACGAAAGTAATCGTCCCCCTTTTCCGAAAGGGGGAAAAGAGGGGGATATAAAATGTGTCTTATTTGACTAAGTTAACCTGATATTCCTCCTTAATTAAATTTGGTGGCAAGAAAATTATTTCGTTTTTTTTGCCGGACAATAGTGTTTTGACATGATGATTTTACCTTTAATCATCTCAAAATGCCGTCATTTAATCATTGCTGACAGCCTTCCTGGGAAAGTCTATCCTGATTAATGCCTAAATCACTACCTTTGACCCACAATCAACATAAGTTAAAAATCATGAAGGCATCCGGATGGATATTGCCGGTTTTGTTGCCGGTTATTATGATTTCCTGTAAAGGAACTCCCGAAAAACAACCCACAGAGAATATGGAAAAAAATCGGAAAGTTGTCGTATATCAGGTGTTTACCCGATTGTTCGGAAACACCAACACCACCAATAAACCCTGGGCAACGCTTGAAGAGAACGGGGTTGGCAAGTTCAATGATTTTACCGACAAGGCATTGGAAGAAATCAAAGCCTTGGGTGTGTCGCATATCTGGTACACGGGTGTACCGCATCATGCAGTAATCCGCGATTACACCGCTTATGGAATTTCAAACGATGATCCGGATGTGGTGAAAGGCCGCGCAGGTTCACCCTATGCTGTCAAAGATTATTATAATGTAAATCCTGATCTGGCGGTTGATCCTGCCAAAAGGCTCGAAGAGTTTAAAGCACTGGTTGATCGAACGCATAAGCATGGCATGAAAGTAATTATTGACATTGTACCAAATCATGTTGCCAGAGGTTATAAATCTCTTTCCAATCCTGAAGGCGTTTCCGATTTCGGAGCATCAGACGATACTTCTGTGGAGTATGCACGCAACAATAACTTCTATTATATTCCAGGTCAGGCTTTTAAAGTGCCTGCGCCGCGTGATGGTTATAAACCTCTCGGAGGTGAAGTTCACCCTATGGCAGATGGCAGGTTTGATGAAAATCCGGCAAAGTGGACCGGCAACGGATCGCGCATGGCGCAACCTGATGCTAATGACTGGTACGAAACCGTGAAGATCAATTATGGCGTCCGCCCTGACGGAAGCAAGGATTTTGATTCCCTGCCTGCCGGATTTGATAAAAAATCGCCTGCCGAACATTTTGCTTTCTGGAATGGTAAGGATGTGCCTGATAGCTGGAAGAAATTCCGCGATATCGCACTTTACTGGACTGATTTCGGCGTGGATGGATTTCGTTTCGATATGGCCGAAATGGTTCCTGTTGAGTTCTGGAGTTATTTGAACTCGGCTATCAAAAATGCAAATCCTGATGCTTTTTTACTTGCTGAAGTTTATAACCCAGCCATGTACCGCGCATATCTCCACCTTGGGAAAATGGATTACCTGTACGACAAAGTTGAGCTTTATGATACCCTGAAAAACATAATTCAGGGACACGGGTCGGCGGATAACCTTGTTGCTATTCAGGCGGGACTTGCTGATATCGAACATCATATGCTGCATTTTCTTGAAAATCATGATGAACAAAGGTTGCCCAGTCCGGCTTTTGCAGGAAATGCAGTTAAAGGAAAACCTGCCATGGTGCTGAGCGCCACCATCAGCACCGCGCCAACCATGATTTATTTTGGACAGGAAGTTGGCGAACCCGGTGAAGGTGATGCAGGCTTTGGAAGCACTTCCCGCACCACAATTTTTGATTATTGGGGAGTTCCGGCTCATCAGCGCTGGATGAATGGCGGTGCCTTTGATGGCGGACAGTTGAGTAATGAAGAAAAAGATCTGCGTGATTTTTACAAAAGGCTGCTCAATTTTACCCTTAACAGCTCAGCTCTGATGGGCAATTACCAGGAGCTGCATTCCTTTAACCGGGCCAATAGTCAGGGGTATTACGAAAAGGGATTTTCATTTGCACGATGGTCAGAAAATGAACATCTGCTGGTGCTGGTCAATTTTAAAGACTGGGTCACAGATGAATATGAGCTGCAGATTCCTGCCGATCTGATCAGTAAGTGGAAACTTAAAGATGGTAATTATAAACTTGCCGATCAATTGTACGGAGTTGAGATTTTGGATCTTGTTGTTTCAGGAGGCGCAGGGAAGGTGAAGATTTCGCTTAAGCCTCTGGAGTCTTTTATTCTGAAGCTGGAGATTTAACGACATCACTGATTTTTATCAAAGCACAGCGAAATATGAAAACGAAATCCATTACTTTACAACTTCTGGCTTTTGCATTCTTTCTGTTTGCGAATGTTGCGAGCGGTCAAACCGGCAATACGGCTTTATTGCTGATTGATATTCAGGATTTCTATTTTGAAGGAGGTTCATCTGCATTGGTTGATCCTTTGCCCGCAAGCCGGAATGCAGGCAGATTGCTCCAAAACTTTCGTGAAAAAGGAAAGGTTGTGATACATATTAAACATGGCGAAGGTGCGCAAAGCGACATCCATGAAAATGTAAAACCTCTTGACAGTGAAAAAGTTATCGTAAAAAACGAAGTTAACAGTTTTCTGAACACGGATTTGCTGGAGTATCTCAGGGCAAACAATATTGAAAATCTTGTCCTTTGCGGAATGCAGACACATATGTGCCTGGAGGCTGCAACCCGTGCGGCTGCTGATTTTGGCTTTTCATGCACTGTAATTGGTGATGCATGTGCCACCAAAGACCTGATTTTTGGTGATAAAGTGATCAAGGCTGAAGATGTGCATTATTCAACCCTTGCCACTTTCAAACCATACGCAAAAGTCTTGAACACCGATGCTTACCTGAAAAATGGCTTGTAATTGACATCTGACCTCTGACATCTGAATCTCTGACCTCTGACCTCTGACCTCTGACCTCTAACATCATTTTAAATCATGGAACCCGATTCTCAACTTTTGCTGCAGCTTGTAGAAATGAAAATGCCTTTCGGCAAATACAAAGGAACTGTTCTTTGCAATCTGCCGGTTTCATACCTTGAATGGTTTCAGCGGAAAGGTTTCCCCGAAGGCAAACTGGGAATGCTTTTACAAACAATCTATGAAATCAAACTCAATGGGTTGGAATATCTGCTGACCCCGCTCAGAACAAGGCGGTAATCATGAAAGCAGCTTCACTCGCCATTATCAAGCACGAATTAAGCACACTTCCGCAAAAGGAGCTGCTGAAATTATGCCTGAGGCTGGCCCGGTATAAAACAGAAAATAAGGAATTGCTGACCTATCTGCTGTTTGAATCGGGCGATGAAGCCGGTTATATCAAAAGTGTTAAAGATGATGTTGCGTTACAATTCAGTGAAATCAACATTACCCACCTCTATTTCGCCCGAAAAAGCATCCGGAAAATTCTCAAAATTATCAATAAATTCATCAGATATTCCGGTTCAAAGCAAACCGAAGCAGAGCTACTGATATTTTTCTGCACACAACTTAAATCTTCGGGAATTCATTACCAATCCGTCACTTCACTCAGCAATTTATATAAAAATCAGCTGCTGAAAATCAGTAAAGCCATTTCGGGCCTGCATGAAGATTTGCAGCATGATTATTTTGAGGAGTTGGAAGATCTGTAAAGCATCACGGAATTAACACCATGAATGGTCTGATTACTTCCAAATCCTTCCAATCACATGATCCAGTGAATACTTCCCCGGTCCCGCCAGTAATATTGTAATGTAAGGGAACAAGAAAAGCAATGCAGGCTCTTTCGAAGAAAACGGATCGCCGGCATGGGCAACAAAAGCGGCTACAAGCATGGTGACAATCAGAGGCAGCGCACTGATTCTGGTAAAAAGACCTGCAATCAGAAACACTGACATCAAAACTTCTGCAAATATCGCAAGCGAAAGTCCAAGCACAGGACTCCCCAAAACCGGCAGAAACATTCCTGCTTCAACAATCTGGCTGAAATTCAGAAGTTTGGGAATTCCATGAGTCAGCATCAGTATTCCAACCGCCAACCTGAGTATTAAAAGTCCCGCATCAGTTGAGCCCGAATGGGAGGTATTGAAGATATTTTTTAACATATTATCAACAATTTAGAATTCAATAAACGAATAATCAGCCCTAAGGTTCAGTAAAACAGCAGATTATAAAAAATCGTCATTTTCAACCACTTTGCAGCAGTTTTTTGATTCACATTTGTTAATTTATATTTGCCGGTGAAACTTTAAATCCAAACCGGTAAAACTATGAAAAAGAGTTACTTGCTTGTAATTTTGTCATTTTTAATGACGGGTGTAATTGCCCAGAATGTTCAACTTCATTACGACTTCGGGAAAGATCGGAAATTTCCGACAACTACTGTAGAAATGTTTAAACCCGACAAATGGGGTTCTACATTTTTCTTTGTGGATATGGATTATAATGTAAATGATCAGAAGGGTGTCAATATGGCTTATTGGGAAATTGCACGTGCCATCAATATTGGAAAAACCCCGTTTGCATTTCATGCTGAGTACAATGGCGGATTTGGTTCGTTTAAAGCTGATCCTTACAATGGCGCCTATCAGATTAATGGAGCATGGCTTGCCGGAGTAGATTACATTTACAACAATGCCGATTTTTCGAAAGGCTTTACCATTCAGGTGTTGTACAAAAATATCCGCGACAAGCATGATGCCGCCTTCCAGCTTACCGGTGTGTGGTACATGAATATGCTTAACAAAAAGGTAACTTTCAGTGGTTTTGCTGATTTCTGGAGAGAGGATTTTGCTTTCGTTGATGGCGAAAGTATTGAAGAAACCAAATTTGTATTCCTTACTGAACCTCAGCTCTGGTATAATTTTACCGAAAACATCTCTCTCGGAACCGAAATTGAAATCGGAAGCAACTTCGGAGGAGTAAAAGGGTTTGCCGTAAACCCGACCATTGGCGCAAAATGGACTTTCTGATCATCAACTAAAACACAGGAACGATGTTTGAAAAATTCTTCAAATTAGCGGAAAACAAAACCACCATCCGCACCGAGGTATTGGCCGGTCTTACCACTTTTATGACCATGGCTTATATTCTTGCCGTGAATCCTTCCATTCTCAGTGCTACCGGCATGGACCGGAATGCGCTGTTTACTGCTACTGCGCTTGCTGCTTTGATTGGTACCCTGGTTATGGCGCTTTATGCCAAACTACCTTTTGCATTGGCTCCGGGAATGGGACTGAATGCATTTTTTGCATTTACAGTTGTTCTGGGGATGGGTCATTCCTGGCAATTCGCGCTTACTGCTGTTTTTATTGAAGGTATTATCTTTATTCTTCTTACCGCTTTTAACATCAGGGAACTGATTATCAACAGCATTCCCATGAATATGAAACATGCCGTTTCAGCGGGAATCGGATTGTTTATTGCCTTTATCGGACTTCAGAATGCAGGTGTAATTGTCAACAACGATGCCGTGCTGGTGGGTTTGGGGTCTATTAAAACTCCTACGGTTATTGTTGCTCTGCTGGGTGTAATTATCACCGGTGTGCTTCTCGCAAGAAAAGTAAAAGGTGCCTTGCTGATCGGAATCTTTGCTGCTACCCTTATTGGTATTCCGTTTGGGGTAACCGTTTTCCCTGATGGAAGTCTGGTTTCACTTCCTCCTTCAATAGCACCCATTTTCTTTCAGTTTGAGTTCCACAATATACTCACACTCGATATGCTGGTGGTGGTATTTACTTTTCTGTTTGTAGATATGTTTGATACAGTAGGAACCCTTGTCGGGGTGAGCGATAAAGCCGGAATGTTGAGCCCTGAAGGTAAAGTTCCCAGAGCAAAACAAGCGCTTTTTGCCGATGCCATCGGAACAACTGCCGGTGCAATACTTGGAACAAGTACAGTTACAACTTATGTTGAAAGTGCTTCAGGAGTAGCCGAAGGTGGCCGCACTGGTTTGACGGCCCTGTCAGTAGCAGGTTTGTTTGTGCTGGCCCTTTTCCTCGCACCTATCTTCCTGATGATTCCTGCGGCAGCCACAGCTCCCGTGCTGTTTTTGGTAGGTTTGTTTATGATGACACCAATTCTGAAAATCGATCTTCACGATTTCACCGAAGCCATTCCTGCCTTCTTTACCATCATTATGATGCCTTTAAGCTATTCAATTGCCGAAGGTATTGTTTTTGGAATGCTGTCATATGTGCTGCTTAAAGTCTTTACAGGAAAGCATCGTGAAGTTACACCGGTTATGTATGTGCTTGCAGTTTTGTTTATAATCAGCTTTTTTGCAAAATAGTTTCTAAACCCTGGCAGGATATTAACCCTGTCAGGGTTTTCTTTTCTTTTACCCGCCTATTCCCGCCCTTATTCCATATTTCCTATATTTTTCAATTGCAGCGGTCAGCGTTTCTTTATCAGGTTCCCTCAGTTTTTCAGAATTATCTTTTCTGCCAAGTTTCTGGTATTTATTCTGTGCTATGTTGTGATATGGCAATAGTTGAACTTCCTTGCTTTCTCCCGCAAGCTCCGATATAAATCGTGCAGTTTGCTCAATATTCTCATCTGAATCATTCACTCCGCCGATCAATGGAATGCGTATAATTATCCCGGCACCGGTTTCGGCCAGTTTTTTAAGGTTTTGAAGTATCAACGTGTTGTCTGATCCGGTCCACAGCTTGTGAAGTGCCGAATCCATCATTTTCAGATCAAAAAGAAACAGATCGGTTTGTTTTGCAACTTCCAGTAAAGTTTCTTCCCTGACATTTCCCGCTGTATCCACAGTCCGGTGAATTCCCCGTTTTCCGCATTCTTCGAGCAGTTTAATCAATAAGTCAGAATGAAGAAGTGGCTCTCCTCCCGAAAATGTTACCCCTCCTCCCGACTGTTCAAAAAATACGCGTTCTTTTTCAATGATGGTGATGATTTCATCAACCGAAATCACTTTCCCCGACATCTCAAGCGCCAATGCCGGACAGGCTTCGCAGCATTTTCCGCACATAACGCAGCGTTGGTTGTCAGTAACAATGCCATCCGCCGAAAGCGTAATGGCGTTTTGCTCACAGGCCTCCACGCAACTCCCGCATTTTATGCACTTTGATGGTGAATACAACTTCTCCGCTTTTGCCGAAATGCTTTCAGGATTATGGCACCAAACACAATGAAGATTACAACCTTTGAAAAAAATGACAATGCGAATGCCCGGCCCATCATTGATGGCGTAACGTTTGATATCGAAAATAAGGTTGGTAGGCATGTTCGGAGTGTTGTTTTTATTGGATTCGTTTCTTCAGTTTTTAAAGTCGGAGGTCGGAGGTCGGAAGTCAGAAGTCGGAAATTCAGAGGTCGGAGGTCGGAAGTCAGAAGTCGGAAATCAGAGGTCGGAGGTCGGATGTCGGTGGTCGGATGTCAGAGATCGGAGGTCGGAAGTCGGAAGTCAGAGGTCAGAGGTCAGGTGTCTGCAATATTGAT
>Ga0351880_1144_pt1 | contig 17404 bp, 19 predicted proteins | sample BONcelFGM3001E13_FD_206766 | JGI IMG/M metagenome (GOLD analysis project Ga0351880, IMG submission 206766) | Enriched cells from coal bed in the Powder River Basin, Montana, United States - BONCAT cells FGM rep3 HSBNCT.FGM.300.1.E13 ...
CCAATACCGGGTTGAAACCTGGACTGGATGCTCAACCACCGGCTCGATCGACCAGCACAGGAAACCATACATTGGGTAAGTGGGCGGCTCCCAACCGTGGCGAATAAATCCATTACTCAGGCCGGTGCCCTGGTCATCCAGGATCAGCATCGTATCGATGGTGTTGGCCAGGCGACAGTACTCGCTGTCACAATCAGACCAGTCTACGCCCCACTGCCCAACATGTTCGCCGAATAGACGCACAGCTACGATCTGTCCGGGTTGAATCGTTGAGAGTGCAGCAGACTGATAGCCTTCGCCTGGAATCTCGACTCCGGTGGTTACCCAGGTGAAGGTCAGGTCGCCATCGGCTTGCAGGTAGTAGACCTTGATCAGGTCGAAGGATGTCATGAACTTGATCTGGCGCGTTTCGCCTGTCCAGCCGTAAAAGCGCCATTCCTGTTCTGTGGGAAGAAACCGCAATCCCTGCCAGGGCGCGCTGAGCAGTTCCTTCGAGATTTCATCATCCTGACCACGCAAGTCCACCGTTTCTATGGTTGGCTCTGCGGTTGCTTGCGGCAGCATAATCCCCCGATTCACATTAACAAAGAGAAATGCCAGGCAAGCCAAAGAACAGGCAATCAGGATGGCGATAATGAACCAGCGACGGAACCTTTTCATGCCCCTACTCCTGCCAAATTCTGATAGGCCTGCCCAAGGATCTGGTTGGCCTGCTCGCTTTGAGCGCGGTAAAGGAAATCCAACTTGTACTCTCCATCCTCGTCCAGGCCATTGACCACTGCGATCGCCTGCAAGGACCGTTCTACTCGTCCGGCGCGGTGAACGCGGCCCATGAGTGCCACGACATCCACGCCCATAGAGACCATTGAACGAACGGCCGGCAAGCCCAATTCCGGGGCGGACGCCAGCGCCAGTTGTTCCAGGCGCATCAGCGCTTCTTCAACGGTTCCGCCGTGGATGGTGGTCATGGCTTTGCGACCCAGGCAGGTCGCTTTTAGAAATTGCAGAGCCTCTGGGCCAACCACCTCTCCGACCAGTACCGCAGCCGGATTCATGCGGGTGTAGATCACATTAAGCACCCAGTCAAGCGTTACCCCGGGCGTGCCTTCGGGCAGTTCCGCCGGCGCAACAGCACGCAGCAGGAAGGGGTGCTGGATGTCCAATTCACGGAAAGTTTCCAGCGCCGCGACCGGGGCCAACGCGGGCAAGAAACCGGAGAGCGCATTGAGCAGCGTGGTTTTCCCAGAGCCCATTTCGCCCGCGACCAGGATACTGCCTGAAAGGGTGGCTATCATCCAGGCCAGGAAACGATCCGGGCCGTTCTGCAAGCCGGCGATCCTTTGCCGCAAGGAGGTATCGGCGAGATCAGTCAGCGAACCGGTCATCTCAAAGGCCTTCTTGCGAAAAGTCCCGGTTTGCTCCATTTCTTCCAGCGTTTTTACCCGCCGGCCAAAGGTGCGGATGTTGATAGCCGTCCCTTCAGTGGAAAGCCTGGGAACAATCGCCGTAAAGCGCTCGCCATTGGGCAGGTCGATCAGCACCGCCGGGCGGTCGCCGCGCAGCGTTGCCCCGCCCTGATCCGCCACGTGGATGGACAGATCTTCGAAGTAGCGATCGTCGGCCAACTTTCCCAAATAGTGAAATGCCCCGTCATATTCCACCGCTACTTCACCTTTGCGCACGAAGATCTCTTCCACATACGGGTCTCTAAGCAGCTGGTCGAGCAGCCCCACGCCGGAGAGGGCATCCGTGATGATCTGGGCGCGCCGGTTGATATTCGAGCGGTCACCGCCCTGTTCGATCAATACGCCGCGCACTTCGTCGAAAAACTTACGCCGTTTCTCCGGATCGACGTCGCGCCAGCTGGGTGGCTTGATGGCTCGCGCCACCAGGACATCCCGCACTCGGGCGATCATCTCCAGATCGGTCTGGCTCAACGCGTCCAAACGAGGAGGGGATGGGCGAGCCGTTATGGCCTGGCAAGCGTTGTCCATAACAGACCTCCCTGTTTTTTTGCTGTGGCAACGGCGCGTAATACTTCCTGGACCTGATCGGGAGGCAGCGCCAGGGTAAGAATTTGGGTTTGTTCTACCTGCTGGCTGCCGGAAAGGGACGCACTCTCTTGTTCCTGGTCTTGGAGGGAATCGGCAGCCAGACCTTGAGATGAGCGCACGTCTACAACCAGGATGCCGGCGGCAATCTGCTTGACCTGCAAGCTTTGTTCGATTTTCGATTTGTCGGTTGCAGCGGTTTCAGATTCATCTTGATCTATCATTTGATACAGGTTCACGCGCTGGCCAATGTGGATTTGACCGCCCACTGCCGAGACCGGCTCAACCGGGATGGAAACTACTTCAAACTCAACGTCTGCCAGGCGAAAACTATCGGGCATTACGGCCAGGCTTTTGGCAACCGGCAACCCGGCCGGAAGTTGGACCGTAGAGATCAGGCCGCTCATCTCTTCTGGATTTTGGAAGTACGGAAGGGTTTGCATCGCCCGGGGTACTTCCCGAAGGCTAAATAGATCGGGTGAGAGCAGGGTATAGGGTGCGATCGGCTGTACGGGCACCGCGATCTGTACAGTGGAAACTTCCTTTAAATACGCGTTACGACCGTAAAAGCCTGCGCCGAGCGCCAGCACCAGGGCAACTAGACCAATTGCGAATTGTATGGGGCGGTTCATTTGGACCTCCGGGACCAGCCTGGATAAGTCAATTCGAGGATGGGATCTGACAGGCGGGGATCGAGCGTATTTGCCCAAGTTTCATTGAAGGGCAAAGTCACCGCAGCCTGAGCGCCTGCCCGGTCCGCCAGTGAGCGGACCATGTTGAGCACTAAATGGGCGTTCTCGTCCAACTCATCGGCCAATCGCTTTGCCTGGAGCAAGGCGTCATCGCGTGGAGAAGAGACGATTAGATTTATCCTTCCAGGCTGGGGAGTGGATAATTGACCGAATAACGGATGGGCCGGGTTAGCATCTACGACCAACAGCGTATGCTGTTTGCGGGTTTCTTCGATCACGCTCAGCACCCGTTCCGGCTCCTCGCTCCACATCACATCCGCGGTACGCCCATCCATCGGGTATAGGCTTACTCCATGCCAGCGCGCCGGCGGCACATTTTGGGTGGCGATCGCAAAAAATTCAGGAACGTCTGCGGAAACTCGTGCGTGCAGTGCGCAGCCGCCCATCCCCAGTTCGAGCAGGGCGGCAGGTAGGCTGGTGCGCTCGACAAAACGCTTACAAATCCCCATCGCCAGAGTCGTTTTTCCAACCCCGCCAGACCAGTTCACCAGGTTTACCTGCCGTGAGGGCAAGATGCTCACCTGACGGGCACTGGTCAACCGTGCCTGTGCCATCCATTCATCCGGCCGTTCCAAAAAATCTTCGGCTGAGGTCACCGGTATACCGCTGGTCTCGAGGGTTCTGGCCAGAACGTCCGCGGATAATCCGGTCATCGGCATAACTTCTCCCAGAATGACCAGGTTCACACCCACCAAGTTCTGTAAGACTCCCTGAGTGGTGAAAGCTTCTCGCAGTGTCACCATTGGGCAACTTGCCAGAACGTCCAGCAGTTTTTGGTCCGGTTGTTTCGCGGCCAGAAGAACAATCAGGTCTTTCTGGCGCTTTTGAGGTGAGAGGATTTTCGAGAGGTTAAAGTTCAAGGGACTGCTTCTCCTTTACGGTGGATAGATCGGCAGAAATTAGCAGAACGGTTGCGGCGATCTGCAGAACGGCAAGAAAAGCCAGCAAGCCGGCCAGGGTTGCTGAAGGCACGGGCGCGGAGCGGAAAACCAGGAGCAGGCCGCCAATCCCAATTGCCATCCCGGTGGTGCGAACCAGTATAAGATTGGATAAGACCGCGCCAGTAATCATGAGAGCCACGACAAACCCGATGAGAGCATCTGGTAAGTGGGTAACCTTCAGCGAAAAAGCTGAACCGATCGAGAGTGAAAAGAGAATATTGGAATACATCCTAGACATTGGATATTGGCGAGCCTTTCCGCATTTCTGGTATGTGCAGCCTGGTTTATTGATTCACACTGATCGAGAATGTGGAATCAAAAACGACCGTCCCGAAAACGAGCCCAACTCCAGATTGGGTGGATCTCTTTTACGAGAGCAGTCGCTCTAACGATGAATGAAGGATTACCTAACGATGCGTGCGACCGCGATTCGATATTTCAAGTTCTATTTTAGCATCAGGAAGCCTGCATTCCTAGTTATTTTACAATTCGATGGATTGCCTCTAAGGCAAACAAAAAGAAGGGATCCAAAATTGGCTCCCTTCTTTTTAAGAAATCTGGCTTACGAAACTACATTTGGGTTGCTGCGAAAATAGAGGGGTTGACCATTCCAAAAATCATCGCAACATGAGCGACCACAAGGAAGATGGCAACGAAAGTGGCATGCAGTTTGTGCTTGTAAGTGTCTTCTTTCCCGCGGGCGACAAGACCAATCTCCAGCAGCGCCATCCCAAACAGGGGAACAACTCCCAATAAGTAGAAGGTGACGGCAATCACATCCGCGAATCCGCGCCACCCGCCGTTGATTGTCAGCGGGATCCAGGCGGTTGTGAATAAATAAGCAAAGATGCCCAGGAAGTAGAAGCCGACAATAATTCCGGCAATTTTGTTCCACTTCCTGGCAGAGCCATTGAAATTTTTGGTGAAAAGGATATACAGTTCGGTGATCGCGATGAACTCGGCGAAAATCACCGGAATGGCCATAAAGATGATCAGGTTCCAGGGCTGGTTGCTTGCCAGCAGCTCCATGTAGTGCGTCATTGAGTTTTCCATCGATCTAATTCTCCTAAAGTTTTTCTGTGTCTGGATGGTTGGCTACGATCGGGAAGTTTGATGTTATTTATGCTATCTTGTAATAGAAACCTCCTTATCGAGTCTGTAGAAATAGGTCGGCTTACACACCACAATTATTTCCACCGCCAGGTGCATTTTCGAGGTATCCATTTTCATCCAGCCATTGGTGTATTTGTTTGAAACCGCTTCCTGACGAATATTGCGTTCCAACAATCTGTTTTGCACCGACCTCTGCGTAATCCGTCTTTAGTACAGTGTTGATGTAAATCGCCTGCTCAAAAGTTTGCTGGGGGAACCAGTAAGCGTTGGCATATTTTGCGGCTTGAAACATTTCAGCGGTTGAGGCATTCTGGGAGGCCATTAGTTCGAGCAAGCCAAGCATCGCCATGCCGTGATTGCAGTCCGGGAAATGGGTGGGATTGTCACAGCATGGTCTGTAGACTGCTTTGGCTACATCCTCAACCCGGGCTTGCTGCTCAGCAGTCAGTCGGATAATCTCGACGCTGGAAAATAGCTCTCTGACCGGCTTTGTTCCTATTGTCCAACCGCCAGTCGAAGCAAACTGGTCAATCTGCCCGCCGCTGGCTTGATGAATAGGTCCTTCATTCAGGACAGCGTTCTTGTTTGTCAAACCTAAGGCCCAGAAGTAGTTCAGGAGAAAGTGAGCATTTTCCCGTGTTATGGCAATTTGCTCCGGGCTACCCCTGGTTAAAACATCCATTTCTTGTGCGGAAAGCGGCTGCCCGGCTTGTTGGTACAGTTGTGTAAAGGTTACTAGATCAATAGCCCCGGCCGCGATCAGTCTTGGGCCGACGTCGCCGTAGATTGCCTGGATTATGATGCCATCCTTGGGGTTGACTGCGTTCATCAATGCGTTCATCTCAAGAGAGGCTGGTTGATTTGAGCGATTGTGTCCCCAGATGAAATAGCCGCTCCCCAGTCCAGATACGAAAATTATGCTCGCCAAGGCGATGCGTGCAATAACCTGCTTCCATGTACTTGATCTAGATATCCTTTGATCCATAGGGATATCACGCGCCTCTCGATTGACGTCGTTCCGTCCCGGGGCTTGCGTTTCTTCAGTCATGCAAATTGACTCCTTGTCAGGGTCGGGGATGATAGCTATGTGCCAATCTTCACAAAGTGTAATCAACCCAGCCTGGTTAGGTTAGCGTAATTTAGCGGTATTCCAATCAGGCATTTTGGCCTATTCCGAGAAGAAAAATGGCATGGTATCCTACCCGAACCGATTGCATCGATTTCAAGCGACGATCAAAATGATTGAGCTCCGCCAATTAAGGAGAGTATAGAATGCAGAGAAATCCTCAGATAGAAACCCTCGCGATTCACGCCGGTCAAGGAGCGGATCCAGCCACCGGGGCAGTGATCATGCCGATTTACCAGACATCAACGTTCGCCCAGGCAGAGATAGGTATTACCAAAGGTTTTGATTACAGTCGCACAGCGAACCCAACCCGTCTGGCCCTTGAACAATGTCTGGCAGCGCTTGAAAGTATAGGGTTGAGCCAACCTGCCTACGGATTAGCCTTTGCATCTGGTATGGCAGCCACCGACACGTTGCTGCGCCTGATTAAGCCAGGTGAGCACGTTCTGGCCTCGAATGACGTGTATGGCGGGACATTTCGCCTCTTCGAGCGCATTTTAAAAGAGTACGGCCTGCAATTTTCCTACACTGACATTAGCGATCCGGTTCTGGTGGAAGCTAATCTGCGTCCTGAAACGCGATTGGTGTGGATCGAGACGCCAACCAATCCGCTATTGAAAATCGCGGATATTACCGAAATATCCCGGCGAGTCAGGGCCCGGTCAACAAACATCATGATTGCGGTGGACAATACTTTTGCTTCCCCCTATTTGCAGCAACCGTTGACACTGGGCGCAGATTTTGTCATCCATTCAACCACAAAATATCTGGGTGGCCATTCCGATGTCATTGGTGGGGCAATTATTGCTCGTGAGAAAAGTGCATATGATCGATTGAAATTCCTGCAAAATGCAGTCGGCGCTGTTCCCGGACCAATGGATTGCTGGTTGATCTTGCGTGGGATCAAGACGCTGGCAGTGCGTATGGAGCGCCATTCCGCCAATGCGGCCAGGGTTGCTGACTATCTCACCGGGCATCCTGCAGTCGAAAAAGTGATATACCCAGGCTTGGAAAACCATCCAGGACATGCCGTCGCCAAGAAGCAAATGAGACTATATGGCGGAATGATTTCGCTGATTTTGAAAGGTGGTGAAAAAACCACACGCAAGATAGTGGAAGCTACACGGGTATTTGCATTAGCCGAAAGCCTGGGCGGTGTAGAATCCTTGATTGAGGTTCCGGCAGCTATGACACATGCCTCGGTCTCCGGTAGTGCACTCGAAGTACCCGCTGGTCTGGTGCGGTTATCCGTGGGGATTGAAAATATCGACGATTTACTCGCTGATCTGGAACAGGCCTTGTGCAGATTGTAATATCCATTGGGGACTAGAAATTAAAAAACAGCCGGCGTTTCCAAGTAGATGGAAACGCCGGCTATGGTTTGGGCACTCAGCCGATTTTTCCGGTGAGGTAATCGATCAAATCGATCTTCGTCAGCATCCCAACGGGCCGCCCTTCGTTATCTGTGATGACAACCACTTTGCCACGATCGAAAGAAGGCAACACACTTTCAATGCTGGCATCTGGCCTGGCCGTCAGTACACCTGGATTGATGATCGAGGTGATGGCTTCCAGTGGATCATGCACATGATTGGAATGCAGAAGGTGATCGAGAATATCTGACTCCCCGACCATCCCGATCAATTTACCATCATTGTCGATCACCGGGAGCTGGGATATATCATACCGGGTCATTTTCTCTACGACCGTGTTCATTTCTTCGTCTGGGTGAGTTACAACCAGGGAGAGCTTCCTGTGCGATTCAAGTACTGATGAGATAGGATCGGTGACTTTACTATCCGGGAGAAACCCATTCTCCCGCATCCAGTTGTCGTCAAATAATTTGGTCAGGTACCGGTTCCCAGAATCGGGCAAGATAACGACAACAATTTGTCCCGGCTTTAAGGAACGTACGATCTCCGATTTCAATAGCCCGGCAACCGCCGACCCGGAAGAACCGCCGGCAAAGATCCCATCCTCTCGGACAAGCCGCCGGGCCATTTGGAAAGACTCCCGATCATCCACTTGGACGATCTCATCGATAATCGATAGTTCCAACGTAGATGGCAGGAAATCCTCACCGATTCCCTCGATTTTATAGGTCTTCGGATGCGGATCAACAGGCAGATGTCCGAGTTTCCAGGTATCGTAGAGTAGAGAACCCTGAATATCTACCCCTACCACTTTGATTTTCGGATTCTGTTCTTTTAGAAACCGTGCAGTTCCGCTAATCGTGCCGCCGGTGCCAATGCCTGCTACGAGCACATCGATCCTACCTGAGGTCTGCTCCCATATTTCGGGTGCTGTAAAGCGGTAATGGGCGCTTGGATTGGCCGGGTTGTGATACTGATTGGCTAAAATACTATTCGGTGTCTCTCGGACGATCCGAGCTGCTACGCTGTAATAACTTCGGGGATCCTCCGGTGCTACAGCGGTAGGTGTAATGACCACCCGTGTCCCAAATGCACGGAGGAAGCGGACTTTCTCATCGCTCATTTTGTCAGGCATCACGAAAACGCAGCGGTATCCCTTTACTGCGGCTGCGAGAGCAAGACCGGCCCCGGTATTTCCAGATGTTGCCTCCACGATCGTTCCACCAGGTTTCAATCGTCCTTCCGCTTCGGCGTTTTCGATGATGGACAGGCCGATACGGTCTTTAATCGAGCCGGCAGGATTGAAAAATTCAACCTTGGCGAAAATATTAGCGGTGGTACTTCCAAACACAACCTGGTTGAGACGCACCAAAGGGGTATGGCCAATGGCCTGCAATATGTTTCGATAGACTCCAGCTTGTCGTTCCACGATGGTGGAGTTATTAACTGCATTCGTAGTTGTCATTGCTATTCTTCCTTGAAATGAAAAAGGCCAACTGCAACAAAAAACGGCAGACAGATGCACGTTGCACATTACGAAAAGTGCGGGGTGACTGTCTGCCGCCTGCGGCAGTTGGCCTTGAATTTACGGGCTAGGTTCGCGGCGGTGAAGACAGTCCCCGCCTTAGACAGATGCACAGTTCCATTTTGCTGGTTTCAGATCTCATTTCCATGGTGGCCGGGTCATTACTACGCAAGTAAATAATGCGTTGGATATCGCCGAATAAGTTATCTTCTGCCGGGTCAAACCTGACACGTAGTTTGGTTGATTCACCGGGCAAGATGGTGTTTGTTTCCAACTCAGCCGTTGTGCACTCACACGAGACACTTACTTTTTCGATCACCAGGTTTGCGTTACCAGTGTTTTTTACCTCGAATACGAGATCGATCGGTTGTTGAGGTTGAGTTCCCAGATCTTGTAAAGCGGGATCTACGCTGATCTGTGGAGCCTTCCCGCCACATGCTGCCAGGATCCCGGTAATCAGTAGTAACAGTAGGAACAGAGCTGGACGTATGGTAGATTGTTTTTTTTGTAGAGTGATCATTGTGTCATCTCTTATGCAAAGTTAAGGACCCGTTTCCACCGGATAACCGGCATTCTGCCAGGCACGAAAACCGCCAAGAATAGGGGTAACATTCTTGAAACCGTTATCCAAGAGAATTCGCGCCGCACGGGCGCTCGATTCTTCTGACGGTCAGGTACAGTAAGTAATGATCCATGCATTCGGATCAAGGTCTTTATATTGGCTATCCAATTGAGCGAGTGGAATGGATAGCGCATTTGCGATATGTGCTTCGGCATATGCGCTATTGTCTCTGACATCGATAAATACCGCATCGCCCGATTTATTTGCGGCGAGCGCATCCTCTAAGGAAACTCGGGGAATCTCGGGGAACGTCTCTTCCTCAGCCACCAAAGGCTGAGTAGTCGGAGTTTGAGCACGTGGTTGAAGGCTGATCGATATGGATGTTATCAATATCGCAACCCCAATTATGATCAGGAGATAAGGTAAAACAGATCTTTTTTTCATTTATGAAATTCCTTCTATAAGGTAAATGCATACACAACGGATGGCAGCAATAAGATTGTGCCTGAACCGGTTAACTCGTTCACTGAGATACGCAAACGAAACAGCCATTGAATATTCAATGGGTTTTTCAAATGCGATTATTCAGTTGTATTTAAGCGATAGGGGGATGGAAAAAGTTGAAGACGAATCCGGATGGAACAAATGGATTGTATTTGACAATTAGATCAGGAAGTTGAATAGGTTTTAATGCCACTAAATCAGGCGTCCAGACTCCAACCTGTAACGTACATACCAGGCAATCCGTATCCCCGGCATTATCAAAGGTTGCTGGCACCGAACAACAGGATGCAGGCGAAGCAAAATGACCAGCCAGATTTATGGCTGTCATAATCAACAAAATCAATAAGAGAGACCGCCGAATGGTAGGTGCCATATTTTGAGAAAGTATATCCGGTTTTGTTTGTTCTGTCAAATTCATGGGCCCATTTCGGCATACCCCTTTTTTGTTTTCTTTTGGATGATCCGTTTGGCTATTTTCTCCGCTTCATCTATTGACTGTGTTTTGATCATTCGCACCCGATGATAACCATTCTTGATACTCCCCCAGGTGCATACAACGGCATGACTATCCAGAAGGGTGGACTGAACATGCACCTCATAAAAGCGAGCCATTTTCTGTTCAGGAACGAATTTTATCATCAGCATGGATAAATTGTAGCACAAACGTTCGCCTGGAAGGTGCATATTTTACCTCCAGACCCAATGAGCGCATAAACCGAACGATCAGCCCGTTACCTCATATCCGTTGGATGATTTGTGATGAAATGACTGCCAGAAGCATAATCGGCAGACCGGGCAGCCGGTGTGCCTTTACCTTCCGCTCCGTTTTGTAGGTAAACGCCATCAAACCGAATGCGACAATAGCATGACACCCGAAAAACGCCAGGAAAAAGCCCGGTCCCGGCCAGACCAGGCTGAGGGCCATCGCGCTAACTGCGTCAGCACCACCCCACCAGCCCAATTCCCAGGCGACCCAAAAGCCGACAATGGACATCGCAGTGATGGGGCTGTTTTGCACCGACCAGAACAATGCCAACAACAAGAACGGCAGCCAGGTCAACACCCGCCCAATTTCCTCAAAACCAAAGAGTTTGGAAATCCGCTCCCGTTCGCTGATCAGCGCTACCAATCCCGTCAGGACGACAAGTTGCCAGTCCCCCTGCCAGAAACGGTAAGCGCCAGCCAGCGCCAGAGGAATAATGACCCACAGGCTGTGCGGAACCTCGCCTTTCCGCAAGTCAAACCAGGATACCGCCGCCAGCCAGAGGATGACAATGCCAAGGATTATCCAGTCCATACATACCTTTTAGGGAACGATTTGCTCTTCAATCCTGCGAATATATTCCGCGCCGCTGCCACAGCCAGTCGGGAAGTTGATCGCAATCGCGCTCCAGGAGCTGGGATTACCGGTATGGCGCAACGCCTGGTAGATGCAGCCAGTTCCTATGTGATAATTTGCCAGCGATAACCGCCAGAAGTCTTCATAACTCAGAAGTTCCGCCGGCCGCTTCCCGGTCGCCAGCCAGAACGTCCGGTTAGATTGCCGGCAGCTCGCATTCAACGATTCTGTGAGCACAGTAACTGCCTGGTCGCCCCTGGTCGGATCCACCCCGCCCGGGCAGGTTGGGCAGGTCGCATCAATGCTCTTCAACATCAGACCGCGTAGGATACGTTGAGCGGCGAGGTCGAGACCTCCATAACCTTTGGCGCAAGCCGCTTTATCCAATCCTTGACTGCAGATCGCTAGAAAATAATCAGGCCGCCATGCCAGAACCAGGTCTGCGCCCATCTCGGTCATCTGTCCCAGGCCAATTTCCCCTTTCGCCCAATTGGCGGCTGGCCAGAACTGCGATTCAACCGCGATGACCGCCTTGAGTACCTTCGCAGGCATGTTCTGCTCCGATGCTGAGGCCTGAATCGACGCATCGTAACGGTTTTGCCAGCGAAACACTTCTTCCCGAGAAGTTTCTAATCCGCAGGCATTGGGTGATCCATCCGCATTCAGCCCGCCGGAGGGACATCGTGAACCATCCACAATGGCGCCCTTCAGCAGGTGGCCGGCCAGGAGTTCATAAGACTGAGCGGTCTGTAAATCTGCCGGTTGCTCAACAGGCTGTAACCAGCCTGGCAGGGGGTCAGGCAAGTTCGCGCCATATGTCTGGCTGCATGCATTTGAAGAAATCGGAAGCGGGGGTACAGCCGCCGAAAGGCAAAACCAGACCAGGATTGAGAGGATCAAGGTGCGCCGCATTATGGCCTCCCATGAACGGGGTACCAGGAAACCGTCCAGGTATTGCTGTTGGTGCGAAAGGTACGCCCTGCAGAATCGGTCAGATCCGCCCAAACGGTCCAGGTTCCTTGCTCCGTTGTGCCAAAATTGATATCCCCAGCTGCTGAGGGTGACAACGACCAGGCCGAACCACTTCGCGAATAGGTTGTAACCGCCCCGGAAGGCGCACGGACTGAAACCACCACAAGATAGGGTGGTTCGCCGCCTGCTACCGTTCCGGTCAGGGTCTGTGCCGGCAGGCCAAGATTAGGGCTAAACAACACCAGCCTGGCAAAGGTCGGTGAGACTGTTCCGGACAGCGGCGCAATCACATACACGGTGACTGTGTCGCTCCGCGTTCCTGAGACATTCGAGCAGGTAAGCGTGTACGAATGGGTTCCAATCAGCGCTCCGGAGATAGGCGCGCTACCGGAGACAGTTACGCTTCCGGTCCATAGGGCATCCGAACTGGCAGCCGTGCAGGATGCGGCATACTGGCTGGTCCAGGTCAGGGTATAGCTGCCTGGCTCAACCTGGGTAATCGGCCCATTGCCACCCTCAACTTGCAGATCCACGATCGGCGGAGGCGGGTTGACATTAACAACCACCGTGTCGTTTGCAGTCGTTCCGGCCAGGTTCATACATTGCACGGTGTATTGATAGGCGCCCTGCAGTACATTGCTGAGAGCTCGGTTGCCACTCGTGCCTACTGGCCCGGAAAGATTATTCAACGCGGAGCAGGAAACGGCATTGGCGCTGGTCCAGCTAACCGTGTAACCGGCCGGTTCCTGAAAAGTGAGCGGCCCATTTGACCCGTTCACCCGCACGTCGACAGATGGCGCAGCCACAACGATCATTCGCACCGTATCGCTGGCGGTTGCCCCGGCAGGATTCTGGCAGGTCACGCTGTAATCGTAGGTGGTTCCTGCCGGTACGTTTGCTTCCGAACGCGTACCCGCAAGTCCGGAATATCCTGCCAGGCGGGCAGAACCCGTGCACAGCGTGGCATTACTGCTGGTCCATGTGGCCAAGTAGGTGATCGGACCGGTGCGAGTCACGGTAGGCCCGTCCGAACCGTCCACCTTCAAGTCAACGGAAGGGGCAGCATATACAACCGTTCGTTTCGTGTCGGTTGCTGACACGCCGGCCGCGTTGGTGCAGGTAACGGTGTAATCATAGTTCCCTACGGGGAGAGCTGTCTCGGCCCGCGAGCCTGTCAGTCCACTTAACCCTATGAAACGGTTTGAGCCTGTGCAGGATGTGGCGTTGCTGCTCGTCCAGGTTGCCATGTAGCTGGCTGGAGCGGTGGCTGATGCCGGCGCATTGACGGTCACCGTTGGGGCAGACAAGACATTTACAGTGACGCTGTCACTGGCGCTGCCGGATGGATTTGAGCAGGTCAGTGTGTAAGTGTACGTGCCACCACTTACATTATTAATACCCTGGGAGCTACCGGTTGCCTGCGCCCCACTCCAACTCCCCGACGCGGTGCAAGATGCGGCGTTGGTACTCGTCCAACTCAACGTATAACTTGCCGGTGCACTGAGGCTGATTGGGCCATTCGACCCATTGACCCGCAGATCCACAGTCGGCGCGGGGGTTGTCCGGTAAGTGGTTGTTACTGCGCGGACATCCACATATCCACCGCTGGCGGAGATCGACCAGGTACAATCGCTCGCGGTTGGCACGTTCCAGGCCGGGTTCGGCAGGTTATTGAACCCGGGAACGCTCTGGTTTGCCAGGTAGAGGTCATCGGTAAAGATGACCTGCCCGCAAGCCCGAACAGTCACCGTTCCGACATTGGAATCGCCGCTGTAGGCAGCCTGTACATTGAAGGTCCGGAGATATGTGAAGTTGCCGGAAATCGAACTGCCGCTTTGAATGCGCGTGACTTGTTCGGTGCAACCGCTGCCACAGAATGCTCCCCCTTCGCTAGGCGGGAGCGAAGTGCTATCCCGGTGAAACAGGTTTATGTAAGATACCGATCCATTCCACTGGATGTAGGTGCTTTCCTGATCATACGTTCGCCCATTCCGCAGATACTCAGGGGAGATGTTGGCGTAGGCCAGCCGGTAGCCAGCCAGTAGCACGGAAAGAACAACCATAAAAGCAGCGGCTTTCAGCCAACTGGTATTCTTCGATGATCCAATTTTCAAAGTAAATCTCATTGAGCCACTCCCGCAGAGGCAAACACGCGCACGGTTTTTTCCTGGACATTCAACATATCTAACATCAACCAATCCACCGGAACTTCCAGATACACCCCAACCGCCGGTTCATTGCTGCTCCACTCACCAAGGCTCTCACCCAGACGTACGGGCCGTAGTGGAAAGCCCGGGATACTACCGCCGCCCGCATCCGGTAGAACACGTACATCCATGGTGTAGCCGCTTATTCCGCGTGAAGCCATTTCTGCGATCAACACCCTTTCTGCCTCAGCTTTCGCGGTTGCGCTGTCCAACCTCATTTCAAAGCCGGTCATAAGGGCGCTCCAATCCCGTCCGCGGGATGCCCCGGCTAAAGCCGCTTCCTGGGCTGCCGAATAGGCCCAAATACGGGCAGCGTACAGCCGATAGATATCCACCAGGCCGGAGGCGATCGCGATCAACGCCAGCATGGTTAGAAATCCCCATAGGGCCGTTTGGCCTTTTCGCTCAGAGATCATGGATAACGCTCGACAATGCCCCAATGGCGGACACGAATGGTGATGGCCGAATCTGGCAGAAAGGGAATGTCTGTCTGAAATGGAGCACTGGCCTCGACCACAAAGGCGGTCCCGAATGGGCTACCCGAGAGCCACGCAGCGCTGCGCAGAGAGTTGGCAGAGTCGTAAACCTGCAGGGTGATCGGCGCATTGCCGCCCATCACATTCTGGTCCACAGTCTGCTGTACAAGGGTCTCCGCGAACGTCCAGCGGGATGGATCCAGTGATAACGCCCTGGAAGCCGCACCGGACCCGCTGTCTAGGGCCTGGCGGACCGCGATCCCCTGGCTCAGCTCAATGCCGCCAAAGATCACCAGGGCGAGGATCATCAAGACCAGCAAAGCTTCCACCGAAGCCTGTCCTTGCTGGGCATGTTTACGATCCAATTTCGACGTTGACATCATTGAACTTGGTTTGCAAGGTCGTAAAGATTTGCCACAACGCGCCACCCACCAGGCTGATGAATATCGCCAGGATCACGATGTATTCCACGACACTCTGTCCATTTCGATCGTGTAACATAAACACTCCTTACCACACATCCTGCGGCCGGTAATGCCAGCCGCAGGATGTGTTTCACTTAAGTCGGATTACGGGTGCGCGGCCGGCACGGCGATACTGTCGATCCAGGTGGCGACGCCATTTCCCTGGGAACCGATGTTGCTGAGAATACCCCAGACGGCGGCAGCACCAAGAACGATAGCGATCGCCAGAACGACCACGAACTGCGGAATTTCGGAAGCTTTCCGATCAAACAACATAGATGCTCTCCTTCAAGATTAGAATCCGCCGCCGATTGCCGTCCCCGAGAGGGTTTTGAGAATGCGGTCGACGAGCGGGTAGAAAAACAGGATGACGATGGGACCGAGCAGGAAGGGCATGGCCAGGAGCGTGATGCGCAGCGGCAGGCGCTGCATTTGCTCTTCGGTCTGCCCGTTGATATCGTCGGTCAACTCTTCGATGGATTTTGCGACTGCCTGATCTACACCCAGTAAACCGCCGGATTGCTGGGCGGCCTGGATGCGCTGCGTGATGCGGGTCAGGTGCGCCGATTTGAGATCTTTTGCCATCTGCTGGAAAATCTCTAGACCACTCTTCACCTGCCCACCGGACATGCGCAACCGTAAAAGCCGGTAGACCAGTTGGTTCTCGCCCGTCGTACTGGCAATGCTCTCCAGGCCAAGCAGGAGCGAACCGCGCAGGCTCATGTGCAGCCTGACATCGATCAGCAACTGGCGCAGCTGTCCCAACAGGAAACGCCTGCGCTGCCGGATGAGATAGCCTTTGAAAAGCCAAACCAGGGCCGGGGCGGTGAGAAAACCCAGACGGATGGATGGAACGGCCTGCCCAATCCAGAAGAACAAGGCCAATCCAAGGATGGCTGCTCCTGCATACAGGTTCGTCCAGGGGATCCGGGTCAAGCCAAGAATCTCATCTTCACTGGTATGCCCCTGGTTTTGGCCGTTAATGCCCAGCGCATGCAGGTGATAGCGCCGGCGGCCCAATAATCGTAACCACCTCCTTCCTAACTCATAAAATGAAGACAATGTGGCGTTGACGATCAAGCCCACGCCGATTGCCAATGAGAAGCCGACCATCAGGGGGTAGGTATCCATGTTTAGAATGCCTCCCCGCTGCCCAACTGGTGGACTTCAAACTCGAAATATAGGCTGGCCAGAACTGCGCAGGAAAGCAGGCCGGTCAGCAGCGTGCGATGAGGAATGTCCTGCAGGAAGAATGCGCGCCAGTCGGGGGCCATCAGTACGAAGACGGTCGCCGCGACCGCGACACCCTGCAACAATCGGATCGTTCCCTTGACCAGGGCCAGGGTCTGGCGCATTTTGGAGCGGATCAACTTCTGCCGATGGGCCTCACCTTCCAGTTCCTGGAACAAATCCATTTGAACCTCATCGGTGATGCGCGCGCTGTTGGCGATCAGGGCCGCCAGGCGCGCCGTGACTGTTCCAGGCAGTTCTTTCAATGCCAGGGCGGCTTGCTCAGGCTGTTGGTGCATTTGTAACCGGGCAGCTACATCTCGAATGGCATTTCGCAGCGCCCCTTCTGGCAATTCCAACCCGTTCAGCGCGTTAAGCAGGGAGTGATCCACGTTCAGCAATGAGCGCATCTGGAGCGTGCCCAGTTCTGCGTCTTCGTTGACCCGCATGCGCTGTGCTTCACCTGCCTGGTAGCGGCTCCAGGCAAATGCGGCCATGCCAATCAGTAAAATCAATGGAGAAAGGAGCGCATCGTGTACCGCAGCAGCGATCAGGAGGATGGCGATGAAGATCAAGATTCGCACCCAATCCACTGCCAATCGCTGCCGGCTCTTCTCCTCACGCAGGACACCTAAATCCCGCAGCCGCAGCGTGGTCCAGGAGGAAAACATTCTCCGCCATAAATTGGCAAGGGTATCAACCAAAGTTCGCAGCGTGCTATATAGAATGAAGAAAACACCAACTGCCAACGCGAGGGAAGCACCCTCTG
>Ga0351880_1006_pt1 | contig 17394 bp, 12 predicted proteins | sample BONcelFGM3001E13_FD_206766 | JGI IMG/M metagenome (GOLD analysis project Ga0351880, IMG submission 206766) | Enriched cells from coal bed in the Powder River Basin, Montana, United States - BONCAT cells FGM rep3 HSBNCT.FGM.300.1.E13 ...
TGGAGCAAAGATTGGAATCATTGGCTTAAACGGCTCCGGAAAGTCGAGTCTTCTTAAAATAATTGCAGGTCTTGATAAATCCTTTTCAGGCGAAGTCGTTTTTTCTCCCGGATATTCAGTCGGTATGCTTCAACAGGAACCCGAGCTTGATGAAACCAAAACCGTTAAAGAAATCGTTGAAGAAGGGGTTGCCGAAACCGTTTCTCTGCTGAAAGCTTACGAAGCGGTGAACAACCGTTTCAGTGAACCCATGAGCGATGACGAAATGAACGACCTCATTGAAGAACAGGGCCGGCTTACCGAACTTCTCGATCAGCATGATGCCTGGGAACTCGACACCAAACTTGAGCGTGCAATGGACGCATTGCGCTGTCCCGATTCTGATCAGAATGTCAAAACTCTTTCAGGAGGCGAAAGGCGCAGGGTAGCTTTGTGCCGGTTGTTGCTTCAGGAGCCTGATATTTTGTTGCTTGACGAGCCAACCAACCACCTCGACGCTGAAAGCATCGACTGGCTTGAACAATACCTCCGTTCTTACAAAGGAACTGTAATCGCGGTAACGCACGACCGGTATTTCCTCGATAATGTTGCCGGATGGATACTCGAACTTGACCGTGGTGAAGGCATTCCCTGGAAAGGAAATTATACTTCCTGGCTTGAGCAGAAATCAAATCGCCTTGCAATGGAGGAAAAAACGGAGAGCAAACGCCGCAAAACACTGGAGCGGGAGCTCGAATGGGTGCGAATGGCGCCCAAAGCCCGTCATGCAAAATCAAAAGCCAGACTTGCATCTTACGAGCGTATGATGAGCGAGGACACAAAACAGAAAGAAGAAAAGCTGGAAATTTTTATCCCCAACGGTCCGCGACTCGGGAACAAAGTGCTGGAAGCCAAAGCAATTTCAAAGGCTTATGGCGATAAACTGCTGTTCGAAAATCTCGACTTCAGCCTTCCTCCTGCCGGAATTGTGGGAATTATCGGTCCCAACGGCGCAGGAAAGACCACACTCTTCAGGTTGATTATGGGCCTCGAAACCACCGATTCCGGTGAGTTTTCGGTGGGTGAAACTGTCAAGCTGGGCTATGTGGATCAGGCACATACCGACATCGATCCCGAGAAAACGGTTTGGGAAGTTATTTCAGAAGGCAACGAAAACCTTCAGATCGGCGGAAAACTATTCAACTCCCGGGCTTATGTTTCGCGCTTCAACTTTGCTGGCGCCGATCAGGGCAAAAAAGCCGGAGTACTTTCAGGTGGAGAACGCAACCGTATGCATCTGGCCCTGACTTTGAGATCAGAAGCAAATGTTCTGCTTCTCGATGAGCCAACCAACGACATTGATGTAAACACATTGCGTGCGCTTGAGGAAGGACTTGAAAGCTTTGCCGGCTGTGCGGTAATTATCTCGCACGACCGCTGGTTCCTCGACCGCGTAGCAACCCACATCCTCGCATTTGAAGGTGATTCTCAGGTTGTTTTCTTCGAAGGAGGTTACACTGAATACGAAGAAAACCGTAAAAAAAGACTGGGCAACGATACCCCGCACCGCATCAGGTACAAAAAGCTAAAAGCCTGAAAATGAAAACAGATAGGTTTGCCGTTATTACCGGCGATGTCATTAAATCGTCAAAACTTACAGCCGGGGAGCTTTCGCGCCTCCCCGCTGTTTTTGTTCAGGTTGTGAATGAGGTGGACAGAATCTGTAAACAACCCGCCGGCACAACAAAGTACAGCATTTTCAGGGGCGACAGCTTTCAGATTATCACCCCGCCTGCCTGCGCCCTCAAAACACTCATTATTTTAAGGGCAGAGCTCAGAAAAACCTATCCAAAAACTGTCGCAAACGCTGTGGATGTAAGAACAGCCGTTGCGATTGGAACTGTAAGCCATTTTGCCGATAACATTACAGAAAGTACCGGTGAAGCTTTCACAAAAAGCGGGCATCTGCTTGACAAACTTCCGCACAGCCGTCAGACCATTTTTGGGTCCGCCATCCCGGAAACGGATAAAGAACTGAATACATCTCTTTCGCTTGCCGATGAAATTATCCGCAAATGGACATCATCTCAGGCTTCACTGATTTCTTATCTGCTTTCCGGACTTACCCAGCAGGAAATCGCACTTGAAACCGGCAGCTCCCAGCCAACCATCCTCAGAAAAGTAAAATCACTGGGCTGGCAGGGAATCAGCGATCTGCTTATAAGATATGATGAGATTATCCAAATATAGCACTACAATGCTATATTTATATTTTATAGCTTCCTAATGCTATATTTTGAATTTATAGCATCTTAATGCAATAATTCAAATTTTGAGTTTTGTCTGTATTTCTCACTTGATTAAAATCAGAAACATGAGCCATTTAAACGTTAAAACACTTCGACTCCGCTCAGTGTGACATGCGTGTTTTGGCAACAGTGATTCTTTTTAATACACAAGTTATCAGCTATTTACAATGTCATCCTGAGCGGAGTCGAAGGACAAAACAACAATCTGTCATTGGTAGCGGAGTCGAAGGACAAAATGATTGAAAACCTTTAATTGGAAGTCTTAACTAAACAACATTAAAATATGATCCCTGAATATTCCCTGCACACTGCTTCTCTTTTGCTGATGATCAGGCTTTTGACCGCGCATGTTGCCGGAGATTTTATTTTTCAGCCTAAAAAGTGGATTGAAAAAAGAAGTCTGAAAAAGTGGAAATCAGTTCATCTGTACATGAATGCTGGCGTGGTTGCTGCTTTGTCGTGGTTATTTTCGGGTTATTTTCACATATGGTATATCCCACTGTTGATTTTTGTAATGCACGCTGCCACCGACATTCTGAAAACCTATCGCCCTGATACCAACCGGGTATTTATCACCGACCAGGTGCTTCATCTGTTGGCAACAGGATTTGCGGCCTGGCTATACTTTATCAATGGCATTCCTGAAATCAGCTGTTGCAAATGGCTGTTTTTATCGAAAGAAATCTGGGTGTACACATTTGCATACCTGATTATTCTCTGGCCAATGGGCATTGTAATTGCAAAAATGACCCGTCAATGGCAGCAGGAAGCACAGCAGGAAACCGGGCTTAGAGATGCAGGTAAATATATAGGTATGCTCGAAAGGTTATTGATTCTCACTTTTGTATTTCTCAACCAGTTTTCGGCGATAGGATTTCTTGTGGCAGCCAAATCAATTCTTCGCTTCGGCGATATAAAAGAAGGTTCCAACCGCAAAGGGGCTGAGTACATTCTGATAGGCACCATGATCAGTTTCGCGGCTGCCATTTTCACGGGAATAGTGGCAAAGTGGATGCTGAATCAATAAACACCTAAACCATGATCAAAATCAACAACGATATTTTTGACCGCTTATCCGCAGAAGCCCGCACATCACCACGGGGCAGAAAAAATTACAATTACCACACCTATGCTGCTGATCCCCTGCAGCGATTGCTCAATGCCATGGAACCCGGCACCTATGTGCGGCCTCACAAGCATGAAGATCCCGATAAACGGGAAGTCTTTATCGCTTTTCGCGGAAAAATATGTGTGGTGGAATTTGATGACACAGGCAACATCACCGACCACACCATATTGGACTGGGCCGATGGCAATCCGGCGGTTGAAATTGCCGAAAGAACCTATCACACGGTTATCAGCCTGAAAACCGGCTCAGTAGCTTATGAAATCAAAGATGGGCCTTATGATCCGGCCGACGACAAACACTTTGCAACATGGGCTCCTGCCGAAGGTTCACCGGAAAGCCAGGCTTACCTCAATACCATTATTCTGAAACTCCGGTTTAGGATTGAGTAAAAATGAGTAATTTTGTTTCAGAATGAGCCGACATTAATTTTTGGCTCCCAAACCATTCAATTTTCCGGGAATGAGCACACAGAAACCATCAATACCAAAAGGAACCCGCGATTTCTCTCCACAGGAGATGAACCGGAGAAACTGCATCTTTAAAACCATTCGTTTAGTTTTTGAGCAGTTCGGATACCAGCCCATTGAAACACCGGCCATGGAAAACCTGAGCACCTTGCTGGGAAAATATGGCGAAGAAGGCGACAAACTGCTTTTTAAAGTCCTGAATTCAGGAGATTTCCTTTCAGGCGTTGAAGAAAGTGAGCTAACCAAAGATAATGCTGCTGCACTTTCATCCAAAGTAAGCGAAAAGGGTTTGCGGTATGATCTCACTGTTCCATTTGCCCGCTACGTGGTTCAACACCGCAACGACATTACTTTTCCTTTCAAGCGCTACCAGATTCAGCCGGTTTGGCGTGCCGATCGCCCTCAGAAAGGCCGTTACCGGGAATTTTATCAGTGCGATGCCGATGTGATTGGTTCTGATTCCCTCATCAACGAAGCCGAACTGCTGCTCATTGCCGATAAGGTATTCGGAAAATTAGGACTCAAGGTTATCATCAAACTGAACAACCGGAAAATACTTTCAGGTATTGCCGAACTGATTGGCCATGCTGATAAAATTACCGACATCACTGTGGCTATTGATAAACTGGATAAGATCGGCCTCAAAAAGGTAAATGAAGAACTTGCCGAACGTGGCCTGGATGCCGATGCCATTGCCAGACTTCAACCTGTAATTAATCTGCAGGGTTCAAATGCTGAGAAACTCAGCAAGCTTTCTGATTTGCTCAGAAATACTGCCGATGGCCCGCAGGGAATAGCAGAAATTACTGAAATTCTAGTACTGGCCGGGATCATGAACATCAGTTCACCCGTTGAACTTGACCTTACCCTGGCTCGCGGATTAAACTACTACACCGGTGCAATTATTGAGGTAAAAGCCGCCGATGTGACTTTGGGCAGCATCTGCGGAGGCGGAAGATACGACAACCTTACCGGAATTTTCGGCCTGCCTGACGTTTCAGGTGTTGGTATTTCGTTTGGTGCCGATCGCATCTACGACGTATTGAACGAATTAAACCTTTTCCCAACCGCAGCCAGATCCACCACCAGGGTATTGTTTGTGAACTTTGGAGGAAAGGAGGAAAAACTCAGCATTGAGATGGCTTCCAAACTCAGGGCTATTGGCATAAATACCGAAGTTTATCCGGACAATATCAAGCTGAAAAAGCAGTTTTCCTATGCCGACAGCAACCAGATTCCCTGGGTTGTTATGATTGGCGAACAGGAACGCATGGATAGCAGCTGCATTCTGAAAAACATGACAACCGGGCAGCAGGACACAATGCCTATGGGTGAAATCATTAACCACATAGTATAACGATGGGTTATAACTGGAATCTTAAGTTTAAAGTTAAAATCAACCGTGCAGGGCTGACGTGTTTCAGGCAAGCTTAAACCTGGTGCAGTATTGTGCCCTGTAATGAACTTCCGGTTAATCAAATAACACTCAAACTTACTATGAATACTTTTGCAATTAGTTCGCAACCGCTGAACTTCGAAACTATTGAACAAATCCTCGGCAACAACCTGAAAGTCATCCTTTCGGAAGAGGCCAAAACCAAAATACAGCACTGTCGCGATTACCTCGACAACAAGCTGAAAAACCACAGTGAACCCATCTACGGAATCACCACCGGCTTCGGATCACTCTGCAACATTCAGATTTCAGAAAAGGACCTGAGCAAACTTCAGGAAAATCTGGTTAAATCCCATGCCTGCGGACTTGGCGCTGAAGTAAATGATGAAATTGTAAAACTGATGCTTTTGCTGAAAGTTCATGCACTTTCATCCGGTAACTCAGGTGTTCAGGTTCAAACGGTTGAACGCCTGCTCGATTTTTATAACAACAACGCACTTCCGCTGGTTTATGAGCAGGGATCACTGGGCGCTTCCGGCGACCTGGCTCCTCTGGCTCACCTTTGCCTTCCCTTGCTGGGAATGGGCGAATTAAGAGTCAACGGAAAAGTGATGCCGGCTAAAAAAGTACTGAAACATTTTGGATGGGAACCACTTACACTTCAATCGAAGGAAGGACTTGCGCTGCTCAACGGCACACAGTTTATGGGAGCACATGCTGTTCACATCCTGCTGAAAGCGAAAAAATTAGCATTAATGGCCGATATTACAGGAGCCATTTCGCTTGAGGCCTACAATGGTCGTCTTGATCCTTTTATGGCTCAGCTGCATACCATCAGGCCGCATAAAGGACAGATTGAGACTGCACGCAACTTCCGCAACCTTTTGAATGGAAGTCAATTAATTGCGCAGCAGGGCAAAAAAGTACAGGATCCGTATTCCTTCCGGTGTATCCCGCAAGTGCATGGAGCTGTAAAAGATACCATTACCTATGTATCATCGGTTACATTGACCGAAATCAATGCAGTAACCGACAATCCCACCATTTTCCCTGATGAGGATCTTGTGCTTTCAGGCGGAAACTTCCATGGTGAACCCATTGCTTTTGCACTCGATTTTCTGGCCATAGCTTTGGCAGAACTCGGAAACATATCTGAACGCCGTGTTTATCGACTGATTGCCGGACAAAGGGGATTGCCTGAATTTCTGGTCGCCAGACCCGGTCTCAATTCCGGATTTATGATTCCTCAATACACCGCTGCAAGCATCGTTAGCCAGAACAAACAACTGGCAACACCTTGTTCGGTTGACTCCATTACATCCTCAAACGAACAGGAAGATCATGTGAGCATGGGCGCCAATGCAGCAACCAAAACCCTCAGGGTGGTCAATAACCTGGAGAAACTCATTGCCATTGAGCTTTTTGCCGGCACCCAGGCTCTTGAATTCAGAGATGCCGCCGCGACTTCACCATTCCTCAATGCTTTTATCTCGGAATACAGAAGTGTGGTACCATTTATCAATGATGATAAAATCATGTACACCGAAATCGGGAAATCCATTGATTTTATCCGAAATGTAAAGGTGGATTTTCCGGAATAAGTCATTTCTCGCCTCGTTCGCCTAAGTTCACGCAAAGACGCAATGACGCAAAGACTTTGAGCTATAAAACAAAGTCGTTCATTAAAATCGCTAAGATTGCTTCTCAAAAAACAAGAAGACCTGACAAGTCGAGAGCCTGCCCGCCTTGGACGGGAAGACTTATTTGCCGGCGACCCCTGACAGGGTTACGAACTCAACAGGAAGGGCAACCTTATAGAAATACTCTAACCTCCTGATGGGCAACAAACCCTGTCAGGGGTTAGAGGGTAAAAACCTGTTTGGTTATGGCTCGGACAGGTTAGGTCGATTAAAAAATTGCTTCATGCGATTTTCTTTAAAACAAGAAGACCTGACAAGTTGAAAAGAAAACTTGTTAGGTCGATTAACCTCCGACCTCTGACATCCGACCTCCGACCTCTGACCTCCGACCTCTGACATCCGACCTCAACCTCAAAAAAAAACTATCATATAAATTTTGCAATATCCATCCTTTTCCATTTCTTTGAGGGTATAAATCAAAACCCCAAGGTACTATGACACTCATTATCAAAGGAAGTGGATTGACCATTGAAGATGTGGTTGATGTTGCGCGACATGGAAAAGAAGTTGATCTGCATCCCGAAGCCATTCAGCGAATACAGGCCTGCCGCGATATGCTTGAGCGCAAAATCGTGGCCGGAGAAATAATGTATGGTGTAAATACCGGCATTGGTGAGTTCTCGGAAGTTGTGCTGAACGACGACCAGGTTAAAGATTTTCAGAAATACCTGATTTATAACCATGCGGCAGGCATTGGCGACCCCATGCCACTTGAGCACGTCCGCGGCGCAATGCTCGGGCGGATCAATGTACATGCCCATGGAAATTCCGGTGTAAGACCTGAAATTACCATGACACTGGTTGATATGCTCAATAAAGGAGTTACTCCTTATGTATGCGAAAAAGGATCTGTCGGTGCCAGTGGTGACCTTGCCCCCATGTCGCAGATTGCACTTTTGATGATGGGCGAAGGAAAAGCTTATTACAAAGGCAAGCTTCTGGAAGGCAAAGAAGCGATGGATAAAGCCGGAATCCCCATTCCCGGGCTTCAGGCACGCGACGGATTGGCTACCATCAATGGAAGTAATGTGCTTACCGCTATGAGTGCAATCTTTCTTTATGATGCCAACAACTTCCTGAAGCAGGCTGAAATTGCGGCTGCCATGTCGCTTGAAGCACTGAAAGCCAATATGAAGCCCTACAACTCACTTTTACATGAAGTGCGCGGATTTAAAGGTGCAGTGCGGAGTGCAAATGCGATCAGACGACTGGTTGAGGGCGGTGATCTTGCTGAAAACCGTGTCAAATGCAAGGTGCAGGATGCCTATTCAATGCGTTCAACACCGCAGGTAATCGGCGCGGCACATGATGCGCTGGCTTATGCGCGTTCGCAGGTTGAAATTGAACTTAACGGCGTTGGCGACAATCCAATATTTTTCCCCGATCTTAACATCCAGCTTTCAGGAGCAAACTTTCAGGGCACTCCGGTGGCTGTGCCAATGGACATGGCAGGCTATGTAATTACTATGGTATGTGTGATGTCGGAACGAAGAATGAACAGGCTCAACAATCCCGCGCTAAGCGTTGGCTTGCCCGCTTTTCTGACCAAAGGTGCAGGGATGTTCTCTGGTTTGATGCTCAGCCAATATACTGCCGATATGCAGATTGTGGAGCAACGCATACTTTCAGCACCTGCCTGCATACAATCCATTCCGGCAGCAGCCGATCAGGAGGACTTTGTTTCGATGGGAATGAATACCGCTCTTAAAAACAATCAGATACTTGACAATGCATATGGAATTCTTGGCATTGAACTAATGGCGGCTGCACAGGCACTTGATTTCAGAGAGTACGCTTTTGGCAAAGGAGTTACCAAAGCCAAAGAGATAATCCGCCGCCATGTTGAGTTTCTCGACATCGACCGCCCGCTATACAACGATCACAATGCCATGAAAGCACTGGTTAAGTCCTGCGAAATTCTTGAAGAGGTAGAAAATGAGATAGGCTCACTGGAATAAACAGCTCAGGCCAAGGTCGTTTAGCAGAGGTATCGGATTGGGATATATAATGAAGAAATATCCTTCGACTCCGCTACCAATGACAGATTGTTCGTCTGGTCCTTCGACTCCGCTCAGGAGGACATCGTATAGAGCTGATAACGTGTGCATTAAAGAGAATCATTGCTAACCTAACACGAATGTCACACTGAGCGGAGTCGAAGTGTTTAAACGCTTGATTTAACTGTCATCTCCACATCATGCTCATTTTTTTTGAGTTACAACTCAGGAGGACATCGTATAGGGTTGAATATGTGTTTATTAAATGAAGCAATACTCCCCAAGCACGAATATCACACTGAGTGGAGTCGATTGTTCTAACTAAAACGACATCGCATTTCAGCACGAAAAACCTTTTCAACCGATTGTTGAAAATCCATTACTTTTGCAGCCCGCCTGAAGCGGGCTGCTTTTGTCTGAAATATAATCCATGGAAACGAACTCAAACACTCAAATACCCAATCCAACTAATCCCGCAAAACGACCTTCCTCCCTGTCGATGCTTTGCATACTAACATTTATAGGAAGTGGAATTTCTCTCATTTCATCAATCTTTGTGGTGGCAGCATTTCATTCAATTCCACTGTTAATTGAGCAGACCAAAATGCCCGAAGCGGAACAAATGCTTAATATTATTACGGCAGCAGGCAGACCTTTCTTTGCATACATGGGTATATTATATGCTGCTTCACTGGCAGGCGCAATAATGATGTGGAAACTCCGGAAAACGGGCTTTCATTTTTACGTTTCTTCGCAATTGTTGATGCTTGCGTTGCCTTTAATTATGATTGCCGGCTATCAGATACCATTCACAACCATACTTCTCACAGCATCTTTTGTGCTCGGATATGCACTAAATTCAAGGTTTATGCGCTAAATACCTCCCAAACATCAATATTTATCAACATTTTTGACATTTTTATCAACTATATATTGACTTTGCTGCACACAATTTATTACTTTAGCATCTGCAATTGAAAAAAAAATCAATTTGAATAAAGAATATCCGTTGAACGACAACAATATTCTTGCGCATCAAAAAACCAACAGATTTTTTTATCTGAGGATTTTGTGTACGGTTTCATTAATTGGCAGTTTGTTTTGGCTTCTGATTTACCTGGCAGATTATACCGGTTTAAACTTACTCACACTTCAGGAAAAATATTCTTCGCGGTTTGTTTTTACAGGCATTTCAGCATTGCCAATGGCAATATTTTCAGCATTCTCTGGTATTGGTGCACTGCTGATGTGGCGATTAAAAAAGATTGGCTTCTACATTTACTTTTTATCGCAGTTTCTTCTTTTCAACTACCCTCTCCTCTTTTCAGGTCCGGAACACTTTGATTTAAACGAATTGTTTTTTACCACCATTTTTATCCTGCTTTACGGGATAAACTTGGGCAACATGAAAAATTAATCAAACATTTTGAATTCAGATTGTAAAAATGTTTTCGAAAGTATTTAATTGCAGAACTCTCATAATTAAAGCATTGCAAACAAAAAGCAATAAATCTCAATTAAATTTGATTATTGCGAAAAATTGTTTTGTGAGGGTTTTGTTAACTCCGCATTATTTTTTTGTTAAATTTGTTGCCTAAGTAACAAATTTTATCATATATTGCGCCAAATTTAACCAACTAACCATCTAAAAAGGAGGTCCTCAGCGAGAAGTAACACCTTAAAACCAACCATTACCTAACAAAAAATTTCACTAAACACTTATTGTTTAACAATTTACTCATCAAAAACACACACTATGAGAAAATTTGCAATGATGCTTGCACTTCTGATTTTTGCCGGAGTGCAGGTAGTTCTGGCACAAACCATTACAGGTACAGTTACCAGTTCTGAGGATGGCAAAGGCATCCCTGGAGCTACTGTAGTTGTAAAAGGTACCACCGTTGGTTTAACTACCGACCTGAGTGGTAAGTACTCTATCAACGTTCCTTCAGGCGGACGTACTCTCCAGTTTTCGTTTGTGGGAATGAAAACCAAAGAAGTGGCCATTGGCAGCCAAACAGTTATCAATGTAGTTCTCGATCCCGACGTGCTTGACATTGAGGGAGTTGTAGTAACTGCACTTGGTATCAGCCGTGAAAAGAAATCTCTGGGTTATTCCGTTCAGGAAGCAAGCGGAGAAGAAATGACACGTGCAGCCAATCCAAGTCTGGAATCTACTATCTCCGGTAAATTTGCTGGTGTTCAGGTTCGTCAGTCTTCAGGTATGCCAGGCGCTCCATCACAGATTTATATTCGTGGTGCACGTGCATTCAGTGGAAACAATGCTCCACTTTATGTAATTGACGGTATGCCGGTTTCCAGTGAAAGTGATTACTCTTCGAATGTTACCGGAGCTGCTTTTACTAACCGTGCTTCTGACATAGACCCCAACGACATTGAGTCAATCAATATTCTGAAAGGACAAGCTGCTGCTGCTCTTTACGGACAGAGGGCTTCAAACGGGGTTATTATCATTACAACCAAAAAAGGTAAAAATGCCACCACAGGCAAACCCGTTGTATCTTTCAGCAGCAACATGACCATTGACAATATTTCGAGACTTCCCGAAGTACAGCAGACTTATGCTCAGGGTTCCGGCGGAAATTTTGCTCCTGCCAATTCATTTACCTGGGGACCTAAAATCACCGACCTTCCAAAAAACGCTACCTATGGTGGTGATAATTATGAAGGATTCGCCGGTCAATTTTTCGACCCATATAAAGGCAAGTGGGTAACTCCTCAGGCTTATAACAACCCTGAAGGATTCTACGACAACAATGGGTACACCTTCAACAACAGCATCAATATCAGCAATGCTACAAGCATGGGGAATTACTCTCTTGGATTTGGAAGTACCAACCAAACCGGTATTATTAAAGAAACCGGAATGAACAGGTACAATGCCAAAATGGCTGGTGATTTCAAGATGACTGATAAGTGGACCATGGGATTCTCAGGCAATTATTCAGATTCAAAAATTGATAAATTACCTTCAGGAAACGACAGCTGGTTATTCACCGTTTACGGAGCCCCTGCTTCTTTCGACCTAAATGGCACTCCATATCATCAGGAGGGTACCAATGGCAAATATCGCCAGATCAGCTACCGCCGCGGTGCTGTAGGTAAAAATCCTTACTGGGTTCTCGAAAACAGCAAATATCAGGAAGCTACCAAACGTTTCTTCGGAAATGGATATCTTGAGTTTAAGCCAACTTCATGGGCATCAATCAGATATCAGATTGGTCTTGATTCTTACACAACTGACAATTCAGAATATACTGAAATGGGTCAGGGTGACCTGCCAACAGCTGGTCAATATCCAACACCTAATAATCCGGTTTATACATACCTTGCTCCAACTGGCGGTATTATAACTAACTACGGATTGACAAGGAGGATTGTAAACTCACTGTTGACAGCAACTTTCAGCCATAACTTTTCAGATGATCTGAAAGGAAACATCATCATTGGTAATGAAATTGACCACAACTACAGCGAATTCTATGATACCTACGGATCAGGATTCACTACTCCGGGATGGAACAATCTCTCGAACACCAATAATCAGACTTCAGGTTACACCTCTTTTGCAAGAAGGACTGCCGGATTCTTTGGCAACCTCAACCTTGATTATAAGAATATGTTATATTTCAACCTGACAGGCCGTCAGGACGTGGTTTCATCCATGCCAAGAGATAGCCGCACATATTTCTATCCTTCAGCTTCTTTATCATGGGTATTTACTGAATTGGCCGGATTACAGGACAACAACATCCTTTCATTTGGTAAAGCTCGCCTTTCTTATGCAGAAGTAGGACAATCAGCTGATGCTTATTATGCTGACCCATACTATGTTACAGGCGGCGCAAACAGCGGATTCCTTTCCAGTGGAATTACTTATCCATGGCTCGGTGTTACCGGTTACAAACTGAGCGCAACGTTATATGATCCTAACCTGGTACCACAGAATACCAAAACCATTGAAGTTGGATTTGATCTCCGTTTCCTGAACAACCGAATTGGTCTTGACTATAGTTTCTTTAACCAGGTTGCAAAAGACCAGATATTTGCTGTACCTATGGCAGGTTCAACCGGATATTCTGAAATGGTAATGAATGCAGGAGAAATGAAGGGCGTTGGTCACGAAGTAATCCTGACTCTCAAACCAGTTCAGATGAAAAATTTCGACTGGGTAATCACAACCAATTTCAGCAAAATCGTGAACGAAGTTGTAGAACTTGCTCCAGGTGTTGAAAACATTAGCCTCGGAGGTTATGTTACTCCAAACATCAGGGCTTCAGCAGGTGACACTTATCCGGCAATTTACGGTGAGCAGTTCGTACGCGATGCTCAGGGAAGAATCCTTGTTAATGAGGATCCAAGCAGTCCTTCTTACGGGATGCCGATGGTTGGTGAATTCGGAAAAATCGGAGATGTATCTCCTGACTTTATCCTGACTGTTAACAACACATTTACATTGTTCAAAAACGTTTCCATTTTTGCTCAGCTTGACTGGAAACAAGGCGGACAGATGTATAGCGGAACCAACAGACTTATGGATCTCTACGGAACTTCAAAACGTACCGAAGACCGTACCACTCCTTTTGTTTATGATGGTTACCTTGCGAATGGTCAACCTAATAACATTTCACGTGGTGGTGAAGACGATAAAGGTGCGTATCAGACACTATATTCAAGTGTTCTTGATGCACTCAGTGAAGCACATATTTACGGTACTTCATTCGTAAAACTGAGAGAAGTTGGAATTTCTGTAAGCATTCCTAAGAAGTATGTTTCTGCATTAAAAATCAATCAGGCATCTCTTGGCTTCGTAGCCAGAAATATTCTGTTGTGGTCAGAACTTCCTTACTTCGATCCGGAAGCTTCACAGGGACAAGGCAATATGACAAGTGGCATGGACTATATGTCATTGCCTCAGACAACCTCATATGGCTTCAGCCTGAATTTAACTTTTTAATCACTAAAAATGACCATGAACATGAAAAAGATATTGTCATTAATGTTGATATCCGTAATCCTATTCTCCTGTAGTGAAGATAAAATGGATGAGGTCAACAAGGATCGCAACAATGCGACCGAAATGCAATCAAAGAATCTTCTTCCCGATCTTATGCTGAAAAGCGCATTTGAATCGACAGCTACCGATATTGCTTGGTACACCACTGTATATATCGAGCACAACGCAGGTACATGGAATCAGTCACATCAGGCTGACCACAGGGTTGCCCAAAATGCGTCTTCATTGCTGAACAATAGTTGGAATTCCATCTATGATGTGATGAATATTGCACAAACCATCATTAACAAAACTGACCCTGAAACCGGCATTGAACCAACTGAATTCTATTGCCGCTCTATTGCTCAGATTCTGATGGCTTACAACCTGGCTATTGCTACTGACGGCTGGGGTGAAGTTCCCTACACCGAAGCGTTTAAGGGGCTTGATAATATTAACCCTTCTTTCGATAAGCAATCAGCCCTGTATCCTGAGATTCAAAGGCTACTTGACGATGCAATTGTAAATATGGGCAAAGCCACAAATGCTTTTACATATCCCGTAAAGGACTACATCTATGGTAGTCTTGGAGCTGCCGGAAGCAGAGCTGCCTGGGTGAAAACTGCTTATGCATTGAAAGCCCGTTATGCACTGCGCCTTACCAAAATTAATGGTGTTCAGGCTGCTCAGGCTGCTTTGGCTGCTATTCCAAATGCTTACACCAGCTTATCTGATGCAATGCTTTTGAACGGATTTGAAGTGGCTCTGCCCGGCTCAAACCCCTGGGGCGAGTTCTGGTATTGGAGAGATCACCTTTCTGTTTCAACTACCATTTATGATCTTATGACTACCCGCAACGATCCACGTGCAGATGCTTACTTCAGCTCTACTGACCCTGCTGATATAGCCCCTATCGGAACAGCAGATCAGGTTCAGGGTGGATACTCACAGTCATTGTTCACCAGCGGTTGGGATGCTATGGCTTCTCCAATTCTTATGTTCACTTTCCATGAACTTAAGTTTATTGAAGCTGAAGCTAAATTCCGCGTAGGTGATGCAACATGGACTACTTCACTTCAGGAAGCTATTCAAGCCTCTTTTGATTTTGTTGGTGTTGATGGCGCAGCCGATTATTATGCCAATGACGTTGCACCAAAACTAACAGCTGGTAACGAATTGAAGGAAATCCTTACCCAGAAGTACATTGCATTCTTCGACAGAGAAGCTATCGAAGCTTACAACGACTATCGCCGTACCGGATTCCCCGAAATGAAGAACCCAAACAATGCAACTGTAGGTTTTATTTGGAGGTTCCCATGGGCATTGAGCGAAGTATCTTCAAACTCTGCTAATGTACCTTCGTTTACCATCTTTGATAAAGTATGGTGGGCTGGCGGAAATGAATAATTTTTAATTTTCAGCTTAAAAAACTGCTCCGTTCTCACGGAGCAGTTTTTTTTTAACCAAAATAAATATCGAATTATTTTTTTTCTACTTTTGCCATCTAAACAAAACAACAAATCTGCTTTCATGAAAATTAACCTGTCATACACCGCTCCTTTTGCTGCATTTATTGTGGCTGTGAGCCATTGTGACCGGGATAATAGTGTTTATATGTAAGCAAAAAGCCATTATATATATTTCGCCCGGTCTCCATAAAAGACCGGGCTTTTTATTTACCTGAAAATCAAAATACAATGCTTAAACGATTATTTTTGCTTATGTTCCGAAAAGAATATACTAAAAAGCACTTAAAGCTAAAACTTAATGAATACCGCCATCTGATCAGGGAATCACTGGCAGGCGGCGATCAGGACTTTACCAGCATGAGGCTGGGCGAAGCTATCTTTCTGCTTGCAGTACCCATGGTTCTCGAAATGATTATGGAATCGGTATTTGCAATTGCCGATATATTCTTTGTTTCGCGCCTGGGCTCCGATGCAGTTGCTGCCGTTGGACTTACCGAATCAATGATGACTTTGGTGTATGCCCTTGCGGTTGGATTCAGTGCAGGTACCACAGCAATGGTATCACGCCGTATTGGTGAGAAAAATCCCGAAGCTGCTTCGCGTGCGGCAGCTCAGGCTATTCTGTCGGTAATGATTATTTCGGTTTTGCTTGCCATTCCCGGGGTAATGTACTCCTACGAATTACTCCGGCTGATGGGTGCATCGCACGAACTCGCTGCTGCCAATCATGGATATACCAAAATCATGTTCGCAGGCAATATAGTTATTATGTTGCTTTTCGTAATCAACGCTGCATTTAGGAGTGCCGGTGACGCAGCTTTATCGATGCGGGTATTGCTTATCGCGAACGGAATTAATCTTGTACTCGATCCTTTGCTGATTTTCGGGCTTGAACCAGTTCCTGCTCTTGGAATTGAAGGCGCTGCAATCGCAACAAATATAGGCCGGGGATTTGCTGTTGTCTTTCAGTTTTACGTATTATTCCGTGGAAAGATGAGGATTAAGCTAAAAATCAGGCACTTTATTCCTGATCTGGCCATTCAGATTACTTTAATTCGTTTGTCGATCGGTGGAATTTTGCAAAACATCATCGCCACCGCCAGCTGGATTATTATGGTACGCATTGTTTCCGTATTTGGCAGTGCCGCAGTTGCAGGTTACACCATTGGTATCCGGATCATAATATTTGCATTGCTTCCTTCATGGGGATTGAGCAATGCTGCAGCTACACTTGTAGGACAGAATCTGGGTGCCGGAAGACCCGACCGCGCATCACGTGCCGCATGGATTACCGGGTTTGCAAATATGGGACTTCTCGGGCTCGTTTCTGTTATTTTTATAGCCTTTCCGGGAATGTTCATCCGTTTTTTCATCACCGAACCAGAAGTTCTGGAATATGGAATTACCTGTCTCCGGATTGTGAGTGCTGGTTTTCTGTTTTATGCCATGGGTATGGTAATGACGCAATCGCTGAATGGTGCTGGCGATACATACACGCCTACCCTATTGAATTTCATTTGTTTCTGGATGATCGAAATTCCGCTGGCATGGTTTCTGGCGCTGAAGATGGGCTATGAAGTTGAAGGTGTTTATTATGCAATAGTTGTTGCAGAAAGCACGCTTACGCTGATGGGAATTTATGTGTTTAACAGAGGCCGGTGGAAACTTAAAAAAGTATAGTTTTCTTGTGGAATCGGTTGCTATATTATCTGCTTCTACTGAACATGATTAAAAGCCCACAAACCCCTGACAGGGTTTTGTTAACTATAAAGAGCTTAGCGCGCATCTGCCTGCCTCCTCCTTTTTGACAGGGCTCGTAACCCTGTCAGGGGTCTTCTCAAAATAGCACCATTTTTGAAAATAAGGTACAAATCAAAAATTGTCTCCATAACCGGAAGCCTTTTTATTGCTGATTGCCAAAAAATAAAATG
>Ga0351880_1145_pt2 | contig 17203 bp, 12 predicted proteins | sample BONcelFGM3001E13_FD_206766 | JGI IMG/M metagenome (GOLD analysis project Ga0351880, IMG submission 206766) | Enriched cells from coal bed in the Powder River Basin, Montana, United States - BONCAT cells FGM rep3 HSBNCT.FGM.300.1.E13 ...
TACCCGGAATATGCTGTCGATTATTATGTGAGTGACTTAGAGGTCCTGCAAGACAGAAAATATCGAAGTTTTATTATTGATCCTGATGACAGGGAAGAATGGATTTCTTTGCTTCAATATTGGAAGGGTAAATGTGTCGATGATATCAAGACCTCCAGGCTGAAGTTTGAAGTGCCCGAAGTATATATTGCAAACCAAATGGGGTTGGGGTTCCTCCATCATGAAGTTGAAGGCCCAGCAATGAACAGCGTTGATTATGAAAAGGTGCTCCGAGTCGGCTTTGAAGGATTGACAAAGGAGATAAAAGAAGCTCAGAAAAAATTCAAGCAACAGAATGATAAACTCAAGGTCAGCAAGCTTGAGTCAATGAGGATTGCCTGCGAAGCTGTTATCATTATGGCCAATCGCTATGCAAAACTTGCTGAAAAACAAGCTATGGATTTACACACATCCCACCCAAAACGTTCAGCAGAGCTTATGGAACTGGCAAGAATTTGTGCAAAAGTACCTGCAAAGCCCGCCGATACGTTCCATGAAGCGTTGCAGTCTTTCTATCTCACCCATGTCGGCCTTTGGATAGAAAGCAATGGCCCTGTAAAGAGCCTTGGGAGAATAGACAAGGCGTTTCATCCGTATTATATGAGCGACGTTCTGGATAAGGGAATAATCTCCGATGAACACGCTCAAGAGCTTATGGAGTGCTTTTTACTTAAAATAAATGAGCTTGAGAGGTTACAGCCTCTTTATGTTGCTGAAAACTGGCCTTCAAATTATCAAACAGCGACACTTGGCGGCATCAATCCTGAAACCGGCCATTATGATTACGAGCAGACCGGCCGTCTTATTCTCCGCGCGATCAAGGAGATGCGCGTACAGCAGCCAACGATCACCATACGCTGGACAGATAAATTAAACGAAGAGTTTATATTCGCTGCGCTGGATGTATTGAAGGACGGGCTTGGTTATCCTGCTTTTCAAGGGGATCCAAGAAACTTCAGATGGCTGCGGGACACTATGCCTTATTATTGCACGAAACCGGTCGAGGTTCCTTCTGAACATTATCAGGATTGGGCACCCGTTGGCTGTGAGGAAACCGAAATACCGGGTAAAACGTCTCCAATGCTGCTCGGAAGGATCAATTTCCTCAAGCTGCTGCAGCTTACTCTCAACAACGGTTTCGACAATATAAGCGGCATCAAAGCAGGGCCTGATATCCTCTCGGATTTTGAAAGTATGGACGAACTTTGGGCAGCATATAAACAGCATCTTGATTATTGGGTGGACGTAATGAACAAAGGAACGAGAATCGTTCATGAAGTTCATAACCAGGTGAATCCATTGATTCTTAGTTCGCTTCTTGTAACCGACTGCATAGGCAGAGGCAGCTTTATCCTTGAGGGGGGTGCATTGTACGATTTTCCGGCACCATACAGAAAAGACGGCCGTTACAATCATATGGGCTACGGTGTGGCGAATGCTTCAGATTCTTTAGCAGCGATTTCCAAATGGGTTTTTGAAGAAAAAAGATTCTCCCTTAAAGAGCTGAACAAAGCTTGCTTGAGCAACTGGAAGGGCAAAGAGGAGCTTCGTAGATTAATTATAGATAATACGCCGCATTACGGCAATGACGACCCTTGGGCGGATGAATTTGCACATAAGATAAACGAAATGTACCATAGTTCTAATACGATCTGCGGCATGTGGCATTCTATCGGCGTACATGTTACTGATGGCAGAATAACTGGCGCGTCTCTTGATGGAAGATTTGACGGCGACCCGCTCACTGATGCAGGCGTATCGCCTGTACAGGGGGCAGACACCAAAGGGCCGACAGCCGTTATCAGGTCTGTCGGAAGATTTGACCCGAATGTTAAAAACTGGTGTCAGCTTCTCAATATGTGGCTTCAGCCAGCGTGGTTTACTTCCAGAGACAAAATGCGGGACATTATGACTCTGCTCAAAGTCTATTTTGAAAACTCTCTTGGAAACCAAATCCAGTTCAACGTTGTGAATGGAGAAGTGCTTAAGGCCGCAAAAGCCGAGCCTGAAAAACATCAGGAACTCATCGTAAGAATCAGCGGTTTCTCTCATTACTTTGTTGATCTGACTCCAAACGTACAGGATGAGATCATCAGCAGGACACAGCAGAACTATAAATAGGGGGAAGTAATGTTGAATATTGGCATCAGCGGGGCAGGTTATGCTGGAAATTACTTTGTAAAAGCACTCAAAGAGCTAAATTTTCCTATTGCGGGAATTACAAACAGAACGCAGGAACGAGGAGAAAAGTTAGCAAAAGAGGCGGCAAGCAACTATTACCCCTCTGTTGGAGAGCTGGTTAAGGATTCTGGTGCCAACGCCCTAATAATAGCAACGTCCACAGACAGGCATATTTTGGATATCAAGGAGGCTGCGGCTGCTGGAATAAAAAATATTTTTTGTGAAAAGCCGGTCGGCGTCTCTTTAGAAGAAACAATCAAGATCCGTAAGATATGTGAAAAATTCGGAGTGAACATTAGCGTTGGGTATAAAATGCGTTTTGAAGGGATATTTCAAACTGCGAATGATCTTGTTTCCAAAGGCAGAATTGGCGAGTTAGTGAATATATCTCTCAACTTCTACCAGACAATACCACACAGCAGCTGGTATCTGGACAGCGGATTTGTCAGGGAAACCATGGTTCATCCGTTAGATCTCGCTTGTTGGTTTGCAGGTACAGATCCGGAATATGTGATGTGCAGTACAGAAAGTTTTGCAGGGGGGAAAAAAGAAGACAGAGCATCTCTTCTGCTTCGTTATATCACCGGTTTTACTGCCACGATTAACGGCGGATGGATACAGGATTATCCTTTTGTCTCCGGTCGGAAAAACATCTGCTTTGAGATAGTTGGTAAAGGAGGATACATTTGCGGAATACGCCCTGGCCATTTGCTCGTCTGTGATCAGGATGGAATTCAAAAGATTGACTTTGAACAAACAGACCCTGTTAAGGCGGAAGTGATTGATTTTGTTGTAAGAGCAGAAGAAAAAATGCTTCCGGCGGTCGGGCTGGATGATGCAGAGCGCGTCCAAAACATTATAAAAGCCGCTTCGATTGCTCAGGTATCAAAAAAGGCGGAAGAGATACTTATCATTTGAATGATTAAAAAATTTTTATATTAGGGAGGAGTACACAATGAAAAAAAAGGAAATCAGAGGTGTTATCATCTCACCACTTACCCCTTTTACGGAGGATGGCAGAGTTGATGATGCGGCATTAAAGAATCTCATAGAGTTCCACATCAGCAAAAACGTGCATGGTTTTTTGGCGTTGGCAACAGCAGGCGAGGGGCCGCTCCTTAGTGTTGCGGAGCGTCAGCATATTGCGGAAATTATTTTTCAGACAAACGCCGACAGGTTACCAATAATTGTACAATGCGGGACTTTGAGCACAAAAGAAACAGTTGAACTTGCAAAGCATGCAGTTGGTTTAGGTGCAGACGCTGTTGCGACTTTACCTCCGCTATATTCTCGGCTGGATTTCGCGGCCTTTGAAATGCATTTTAAAGCGGTTGCCGATGCTGTGCATCCTATCCCGCTTTATATTTATAACAACCCTTGGGCACAGGGCAGGGCTTTGACAGTCGAAGAACTGGTCGAGCTTAACGAAAAAGGCATTGTTCAGGGTGTGATCGATTCTTCGAGGGATCTTGGCAGCGTCTATAAGCTTATGAGATACAAAGATAGGATAACAACGATTATTGCTGATACAAAACTATCCATGCCTGGCTTGCTGTTTGGCTGCCCGGCGCTTGGCAGTGCAATAGGAAATGCAATTCCTGAACTGTTTGTTGATATGTACAATGCTGTTCAGAATGGCGATATGAAAACAGCGGTTGAAAAAGAGCTACAGGTGTTCTCCATCAGTGAGAAGATGCGCAGCCCTGAATGCGGGGCTATTCACGAGGCGTTGAATGCAAGAGGTGTAAACTGCGGCATTCCAAGGAGGCCAATTCGAATTGCTAATGAAGATGAAAAGAAGAATATTCTCGACGCAATAAAAGCGTTTATCTGAAAAAACCTTTCACTATTGAAAGAGCAATAGATTTTTAAGACAAGTTTAATGGAGGAATATATGAACAAATATTATCCTTGGTTATTTGAGCCGCTTCCTTTGGGAAAACAGCTTTTGCCAAACAGAATAGCGCTTGCACCCATGGGCGCGCTTCTTGGCTCAGAGGATGGCTTTATAAGTGAGAGGGCGGTAAAATTTTATGAGGAAAGAGCGGCAGGCGGCGCGGGGCTTGTTGTTATTGAAAACACATGTGTTGAATGGCCCAAAGGCAAAGCGAATACTGCACAGACCAGAACTGATGTTTCAAGAGCGGTCACCGGTTTGAGAAGCATGTCAGAGCGTGTGCAATATTATGGATCATTGATTGCAGCACAGCTGCAGCATGCGGGCGGCCAGACAACTCTTGAACGCACAGAGGGTGTACAACCGTATGCGGCTTCCCCCATTTCAATGAAAGAAGGCCTTGTTCCAACGGAGATTACAAAGGAAGAGATCGCTAATGTTATCAGCTGTTTCGCACAATCAACCGCAATAACAAAACAAGCGGGATTTAATTGCGTGGAAATTCACGGCGCACATGGTTACCTCGTTTCGCAATTCTTATCTCCTTTGCTCAATAAGCGAACTGATGAATATGGCGGAGATGTTTCCAAACGCGTACTTTTTGCCATAGAACTTGTAGAAGGTATTAAGGCAAAGGTGGGTAAAGATTTCCCTATAATTTTTAGGATAAACGGCTCTGACAGATTTAAAGGCGGGGTAACGCTCGAAGAGGCGCAATATATCGCGCGGGCCTTGGAAGAAGCGGGTGTAAGCGCAATCAGTGTCAGCACAGGTCTAAACAGCCTTTCCAGGGATTGGGTTTTCCCAACTGAACTTCACGGTAAAGGAACAAATGTTGAATATGCGCGTAACATCAAAAAAGCTGTAAAAATACCCATTGGTGTTGCAGGCAGAATAGACTCCCCTGAACATGCTGAACAGATTTTGCGTGACGGACATGCAGACTATGTAGCAATAGGCAGGCCGTTCATTGCTGAACCACAGTGGGGGCAGAAGGCTTATTTAGGCATCAGCGAAAAGATACGCCCCTGCCTGTATTGCAATAACGGATGTACGAAGCATCATCATAACAATTGGAGACTTAGCTGTGACCTCAATGTTGAAGCCGGCCGCGAACTTGAATGGCTGACAATCGCCAGACCTAATAAACAGCTTGATATTGTGGTCATCGGCGGCGGACCTGCGGGTATGGAGGCAGCAAGAAGAGCCCGGATAAGAGGACATAAAGTCCAACTGTTCGAAAAAAGCAGCAAACTTGGAGGACAGCTGACTATTGCAGGTATACCTGAACATAAAACCCGTATCGCTGCGTATGTTGAGTATATGAAGCAGGAGCTCGTGCGCCTTGATGTGGATATCCGCCTGGGAATTGAAGCGGATGACATGTTAATAAAAAAGCTCGAGGCAGACGGAATCGTGATTGCTACCGGCGCAAATTGTAAATCCTCGGGAGAAATCGGCATTGAACCTTCTGCTAGTGTTGCTAAAGCATGGGAAATTTTTGAGAATGGCTGCGGAGATTCGAAAGAGGTGACTATAATTGGTGGTGGACATGTCGGTGTTGACCTTGCGCTTCATCTTACAGCTATAAAAAACGCTCCGAATGTGCGAATTATTGAGATGCTCCCTAAGTTACTCGCGGGCACTGACCCAGGTACAAAGATGTGCATTGACCGCGAACTGAAAAAACGCGGGGTTGAGGTGTTCGAAAATTCTGTCGCAGAGTTTGATAAAGAAACCAATCAGGTCTTCATAAAGAACGTTGAAAGCTTAGAATCTTGCAAGCGCGATACAGATCTTTTGGTTGTAGCGGTTGGCGCCTGTGTGTGTTTGCCTGACAGTGTGCACAAGGACGCTTTTGACTGCCCGGTCATCTATGCAGGTGATGCTATTAAGCCAAGAGGTATTTGGGAAGCGACACATGAAGGTGCTTACGCTATTCTTCAAATTGAGCGATGGAATAACCTGAAAAATTAAGCAGACTATAGATTTGTATGGTCTTGCACAGGATGAACTTTTAATACTTATTTCTAAGCCTTCATCAAATATATATTCAAAACAAAATGCACTCGATTAACAAAACCAATGCAAAAATGAGAGGGAGCATGATAATAAATATGAATGCAAAGAAATTATTTGATTTGAAAAATAAGAAAGGCTTCATTACCGGCGCTGCACAGGGAATTGGAAAAACAATAGCACGCGCATTTGCAGATTTAGGCGCTGAAGTCGCAATAATCGGAAAAAACTATGATAAATTGCTCAAAACAGCAAATGAGATAAGTGAAGAAACCAAAAAAAAAGTAATTGCTTATCAGTGCGACGTATCCAAAGCTGAAAGTGTAAGCGAAATGATAAAGAAATACGAGAAGGATTTCGGAGGGATAGATTTTGCAATCAATAATGCGGGTATCTTTACCGGAGATGCTGCTCTAGACATAACTCCGGATAAATTCAAATCTGTATTCGACGTCAATGTCTTTGGCGCTTTCTTTATAGCACAGGCAGCAGCAAGGCTTATGATAAAAAACAGAACGAGAGGCTCGATTATTAGCACGGCTTCAATGTCGGCACAGATCATAAACATACCTCAAACAATAGCGAATTACTGTGCTTCCAAGGCTGCATTGGTACATTTAACCAAAGCGCTTGCAGTAGAATGGGCCAAATACAATATACGCGTGAATTGTGTCAGCCCAGGATTTATACAAACAGAGCTTCTTGCGTCTATGAAAGACATGTTGCCAATATGGGAATCAATGGTGCCTGAAGGAAGCAGACTGGGTTACCCGGAAGACTTGATTGGCGCTTTTGTGTTCTTTGCCAGCGATGCTTCATTGTTTGCTACAGGAACGGATTTAATTATTGATGGAGGATACACTTTATTATAGAAGCTAAGGCAAATGATATGAAAATCCGGTTAACGCTTCCGACAGTATTAGATATTATTTACAATTTTTACTGCGCTGTTAATAATTTTCTTAAATAATACACCTTTGAATGTAAAAAACGATTAGACCCAGAGCGTGCTTCTAATGCAGACAATATTAATTACATAATATAAATTTGGCATACAAAAGGCAACCAAAACGCCGAGTTGCCAAATTGGGAACAAACCCCAGCCCCATAACCCGCATTAATACTGACGATTCTCCTATGGTCACTTGACCTTTTTGATACGGTGTCTTGAATGGGGTTCAACAGGCCGGTATCCTCATATTTTTTTGAATATGCGCCATATGAAATGAATAATGCGGTTGCTAAAAATAGAATGCAAGGATCTGACAGGTGAATTTTATAAGGCTAAACTACTTATTCTAATGCCTGTTCATTTTTAAGTGCTGAAGTTAGGGGGCTTCTCTCTCCGCCAAAATCAATCAAATCCGAACCCCAGTCGATCGGTGAAGGGCTCGGATTTGTTGTTTAATACACATTAGCTGAAAATGGAAATACATTTTATTTGGAAGTAATAACGCCCGCAGCCCATAAAATAATAGGCATTCTTGCGTCTTCTAGGCCCAAAAGATTTAGATTAAACACCATGAATAGTAGATGAATAATTTACAAATAAATGATTAAAGGCACAACCTGTTTTTGAGCGGTCAACTATCATGAAACCAATATCAGCATGTTCCCCAGGCATGTCATTATCTGAGACTGGCGTTGTGTCAATAAGGCATAAAAAAGATACGTATAAAACCTGCAATTTATTAAAAACTAAAAAGAGACTTGAAAGGAGAAATAGCCATGAAAAACGTGCCTGAAAAAGAGAGCAAAACAGATAAAAAAGCCAGCCAATTGGAACATGTTCAAACGGATCATAAGGACACCGATTTGACAACAAACCAAGGGACCAAAGTACAAAGCACCGTGGATTCGCTAAAGGTGGGTGCGCGGGGGCCAACGCTGATGGAAGATTTTCATTTCCGTGAAAAACTCACCCACTTTGATCATGAAAGGATCCCGGAACGTGTCGTGCATGCGCGCGGTTTCGGAGCGCACGGGTTTTTTCAGGCCTATGAATCCATGCAGGAATGTACCTGCGCAAAATTCCTGCAGGATCCTTCTGTGGTGACACCAGTTTTTGTGCGGTTTTCCACGGTTGTGGGTTCGCGCGGTTCTGCTGATACGGTTCGGGACGTGCGCGGCTTCGCGACAAAATTCTATACGGATCAAGGCAATTATGACCTTGTTGGCAATAATATACCGGTTTTTTTCATCCAGGATGCCATCAAGTTCCCTGATTTGGTTCATGCCATCAAGCCGGAACCGCACAATGAAATACCCCAGGCTTCGGCAGCGCACGATACGTTTTGGGATTTCGTCGTATGCAATCCTGAAACCGCAAACATGATCATGTGGCTTTTGTCTGACAGAGCGATACCGCGCAGTTTCAGAATGATGGAAGGCTTCGGCGTCAACACCTTTAGGTTCGTCAATGAAAAGGGATCGGCGCGTTTTGTCAAATTTCACTGGAAGCCGCTGCTGGGCGTACACTCTCTTGTGTGGGATGAAGCGCAGAAGATCGCAGGAAAAGACCCGGACTATAACAGGCGTGACTTATGGAATGCCATTGAAACAGGCCAGTATCCTGAGTTCGAATTCGGAGTCCAGATGATCGAAGAACAGGATGAATTCAGCTTTGATTTTGACATACTCGACCCGACAAAAATTTGGCCGGAAGAAATTATACCCGTCAAGATCATAGGAAAAATGACGCTCAACCGCAATGTCAGCAACTTCTTTGCAGAAACCGAACAGGTGGCTTTTCATCCCGCCAACGTCGTTCCGGGAATCGATTTTACGAACGACCCTCTGCTGCAGGGCAGGCTGTTTTCGTATCTTGACACTCAGTTGATAAGGCTTGGCGGCCCGAATTTTCATGAGATCCCCATCAATCATCCTGTTGCACCGATGCATAACAATCAGCGCGATGGTTATCATCGTATGCGGATCGACGTAGGGAACGTCAGCTATTCTCCCAATTCGCTGCAGGCAGACTGCCCAAAACCGGTTTCCAGCGATCAGGGAGGTTACATGCACTATGCAGAAAAGGTTGACGGCAAAAAGGTACGCGAAAGAAGCCCAAGCTTTTTGGATTTTTTCGGACAAGCCCGACTTTTCTGGAACAGCATGTCGGCAGCGGAAAAAAGGCATATTGTCGAGGCTTTTCATTTTGAAGTAGGAAAAGTCAAAGACAAAACCATAAGGCAACGCGTCGTGGATATGTTCAATGAAGTCGATGGCGCACTTGCGCAGCAGATCGCAGAAGGTATCAGCGCAAAGCCGCCGTCTGCACCATCAAATAATGCCGTGACGGCCTCTTCAGCAGCTTTGAGCCAGGAAAACACCGCCAGATCAGCGCAGACACGGATCGTTGCCATTCTCGCGGAAAATGGTTTTCGTTACGATGATGTGTCCGGCATGATGGATTTTCTGAAAAACGCGGGCGTTTCGTCTGAGATCATCTGCAGCAGACAGGGGATCGTCACAAGCGAAGACGGGCGGCAGCTCGATGCGTGCCAGAATTACAGGACGGCAGCGGCAGTCCTCTACGATGCTGTGTTTATACCCGGCGGCAAACAGCACAAAGAGAGCCTCTCACAGCAGAATGACACCAAACAATTTGTTGCGGATATGTTTGTGCACTGCAAAGCCATCTGCGCGGCAGGCGAAGGTGCAGACGTACTGACCGCTACTGAACCAGTCAATCTCATCGCACAGCCGTCGGGTTTTCCGGATGAATTACATACAGTGGACGGCATCGTCACAGCGCGGAACATAGCATTGATGACAGATTTATGTGAAGAGTTTTTAAAAGCCGCCGCTGCGCACAGGCATTGGGCGAGGTATCAATACGTATAAATTGAGAAGAAAAAGCGCAAGGCCTTTTTTTTGAGAACAGAGGGACAGGGCATTTTTTGCCCAACATTTTTTCTGATAAAGCTGCAGAACAAGTTGATGTTAAGCCGTCACCATTAATATAAAATTCCGTAGAAATTGATAGATCAGACTTTGCATTTATTATGGCTCGACAGTAAAAAGACAAATAATCAATGATCACCTGCTGATTCTAATTTTCTGCTCCGGGAGGATGGGTTATATCTCTTTGTTGCCGCCACAGCGCGCCTGAAAAATTGCTTCATTTTGCCATGTTGGTGGTATTAATAACAGAAACCAGCGTCAAAGGGAGCATGATGAGTAAAGTTTTTGTGTCAAGACAGCCGATCTTCGATAAAAGAATGAACCTGTACGGGTACGAACTCTTTTATCAGGGTTGTATGAGCGGCAAAGAAGAAAACAGCGACCAGGCTTCCGCCAAACTGCTGGATGATATTTTGTATGAAGAATTTGATGACCTGATTGACAGAAAGCGCGGCTTTATCAGATTTTCAGAAAAACTGATTTTGGCACAGATACCGCTGATCTTTCCAAAGGATAAGCTGATTGTACAGATCGAAAACGCCAGCGTGACGGCCGGGCAACAAACGATATCCGTGTGCAAGAAACTCAAAGACATGGGCTATATGCTGGCGCTATGCATATTTGAGCCAGAAGAATACGAATCGAGCCTTCTTTTACCCTGCGCAGATATAATCAAGGTTGTTTATTCCCGAGATACTATCAGACAGCAAAAACAGCTGATAAAAAACTGCCGCCAAAGGGTGATGTTGGTCGCGGAGAATCTTGAATGCCCAAAGGATTTTCAAAACGCCGTGAGCATGGGCTATCATCTGTTTCAGGGCTGTTTTTTCAGTGAGCCTGTGATGACCAACGCACAGGCGATCGGTTCGCTTTCAAACATACTTGTGCTGGCGGTCAATGAGCTTTACAAACCCGAACCGGATTATCGGTATATCGAAGAACTGTTTGAAAGCGACGTGGAGATGTCATACAAACTGCTTCGCTTGGCCAATTCTGCATTCTATGGCACAAGATATGTGATCACATCAATCCGCCAGGCGCTGGTTCATATCGGGACGCAAAAGCTGATCCGATGGAGCCACCTTATGCTGATAAGAGGAATTGCGAACGCAAAGAATGCTGAGCTTGTCAAAACGTCTCTGATACGGGGCAAACTGCTCGCATTGCTTTGCGACAGGACACAAAGAGCCGAACAAAAATCAGACTTATTCATTACAGGAATCTTTTCATCCATTGACGTGTTGCTTGGAGAAAATATCGGAACGATCATGGACAGGCTGCCGATTTCAAAGAAGGTCAAAGACGCTTTGCTTGGGCAAGACAACGAGCTTAAAAATTGGCTTGACGCGATCATAGATTTTGAAAAGAAAAATTGGCGCGGACTTGAATCCTTTCTTATGAGCTATGACATAAGACGTGAAGAATTTATGACAATGTATATGCAGGCCCTCAAGTGGTGTATGGAGACGAACCGGTATTAACGTGCAGTGTAAATACATATTCCGGATTGACAAAATACGATGCATCGTATATATTAATTTTTGTTCTTTGCGGCATAATAATACGTTTTCATGGGGCATTGGCTCAGCTGGTAGAGCGCTGCGTTCGCAATGCAGAGGTCAGCGGTTCGATCCCGCTATGCTCCACCAAATAAGAAACCACCTATTGAAAAAAATGATTTTAATGGCAGGTGGTTTCTTTATGCTCGAAAGTGCCTATTCTACGTTGTTTCAGGTATTTTCCCCAGCTATGAATGACGATGATTTCTATCCTTGTCGGCGACGCCAAGTCAGCCTTGGTTATTGAATAGCCGTTTTTCTGTTTAGTAATGGTATGCAAAGGTCTTAGAGGTGGTATGGAAAAAGTGATATTCATCGTGTTTCCCCCTCACACCATGCTCCTCCGGCAACTTGATTCCGGCTGCCGGAGGAGTCTTTACGTTATTTGCTTCGCGTAATTTTTTCAGGCTGCTCACCCAAAATATTCATAAATTCCTCGCCGCTGATAGTTTCCTTGGAAACGAGATATTTGGATATTTTTACGAGTGTCTCTCTATTTTTTTCAAGCAGCTCGATTGCATTTTTATGGCAGAGTTCGATGATAGAGAGCACCTCACGGTCAAGTTCCGCGCCGGTAGCTTCGGAACAGGTGGCTACGCTGCGCCCGTCGAGATACTTGCTTTCCACGCTTTCCAGCCCCATCATGTTAAATTTCTCGCTCATGCCATACTGTGTGACCATCGCACGGGCCATTTGCGTTGCTCGCTCGATATCATTTGACGCACCGGTGGTCATGGTGTGAAACACAACTTCTTCGGCTGCCCGACCTGCAAGCAGAACAGTAATCTGCGCCAGCAACTCGTCATTTGTCATGAGGAACCGTTCTTCCTCCGGCATCTGCATGGTGTAACCAAGCGCGCCCATCGTACGGGGAACAATCGTGATTTTTTGCACCGGCTGGGCGTTTTTCTGGAGAGCCGATGCCAATGCGTGCCCGACCTCGTGATAAGCGACAAGCTCTTTTTCCTTAGAAGACAAAATTCTGTCTTTCTTTTCCTTGCCTGCGATAACAACCTCAACCGCTTCCATGATGTCTTCCTGCAAAATGGTTTCCCGTCCCAACCGGACGGCACGCAACGCCGCTTCGTTGATCATGTTAGCAAGGTCGGCGCCGGATGCGCCGCTGGTGGCGAAAGCGATCTGCTTAAGGTTTATATCCCCTCCCATTTTAATCTTCTCAGCGTGTACTTTGAGTATCGCTTCGCGCCCGATCAAATCGGGTTTATCGACGATGATCCTGCGGTCAAACCGTCCGGGACGCAGGAGGGCTTTGTCTAGCGTTTCGGGTCTGTTTGTCGCGGCTAAAACTACGATGCCCTTTGAGGAATCAAAGCCGTCCATTTCGGCGAGAAGCTGATTGAGGGTTTGCTCTCGCTCATCATTGCCTCCAATATTGTTGTCGCGGCTTTTGCCGATGGCGTCTATCTCATCGATGAACACGATACACGGCGCGCTCTTGCCTGCTTGTGCAAACAAATCCCGGACTCGGCTCGCGCCTACGCCCACGAACATTTCGACAAACTCGGAGCCGGAGAGCGAAAAGAACGGTACGCCAGCCTCTCCAGCGACGGCTTTTGCCAGCAGCGTCTTGCCCGTACCCGGAGGGCCGACGAGCAGCGCACCCTTGGGCTGTTTCGCTCCTATTTTTGTGTATTTGTCCGGGTTGTGTAAAATATCCACCATTTCCATGAGGGATTCCTTTGCCTCATCCTGCCCGGCGACGTCAGCAAAGGTAACGCTGGTTTTCTTTTCCATGTTGTACACTTTGGCGTTCGACTTACCGACATTCATGAAACCACCCATGCCGCTGCCAACGGAGTTTGTGAGTTTTTTTGACATGTAACGAGAAATCAACGTGAACAGAATGATCGGCAAAACCCAACTCAAAATAAAATTCATGATGGGGTTTGTTTGTGTAATCGGTTTAAAAAATCCCACATTGTTACTTCTTAAAAAAGCGGTAAGCTCCGGGTTGTCCACCGTGCCGGTGTAGTATATCTTTGATCCCTCCAACAGCTTATCCAATTCCGTTTCATTTGAGGAAATGATGCCTAAAATGCTGCTGACCGTATTCTTATCATATCCCTGTTTAAGGTAGATAAGCAATTGAGCATCCTCAATCTGCACTTTTTCCACATTGCCGCTCTCAACGAGTTCCATAAATTGACCATATTCAATCTGCACCTTCTGATTTGAAGCGAAATAGGAAAACAGAAAATTCATGGCGAGAGCCAAGATAAGCCCAACGATAATGAAATTAATTATTTGTTGGGGTGGCTTGTTCTTAGGGGCGTTTTGATTATTGGGGTTCATTTTTATCTCTCCTTCCAGTATTTTGAGCCTTACGTACCTTTTTAAGTTCCACTAATTTGTCAACCAGTTCGCCTATCTTTCGGGCATCCTTGTCCGCAATATCGCAAACCGTTTTCCCCAGCAGATAATATTTCTCGAAAATCTCAGCTTTAGTTTTTGCAATATTATCTTCAATTTCCGAGAGCGGGCGCTTTATCTCACCGGGACATTCATCATGCATAGCGATCCCTCCTGTGTATATGTGGAGATCCTGTTGTAAAAGGCTCTGCCCTGTTGTAAAATATAATTCAAGATTCTGGTGCAATCAATTGTCAAAAACGCCCGTATGCAAGATAACTTACAAAAGGTGATGAAATGTCTGCTAATGCCGAAAAACAGGATTTGAGGATAAGTAAAACCCGCCGGGCGCTGAAAGACGCTCTGTTCTCTGCTGTCGCGGCGGAGATTCGATAAAATCACGGTCAACGATCTATGCGAAGAAGCTGTTGTCAGCCGCACAGCTTTTTACGCCCACTTTGAGGACAAGTATGCTCTGCTAAGATTTTCGCTTGAGGAGACAAAAAAAGACATCGAGGAATATGAAAGGGAACATACCGACAATGAAAACGTTATAAACATGAACGAGTATATTCAAAAGAATAGTGTGCTACTAATAAATTTGATTGATGAAAGCAACACCGAGCTTATGAATCTATTGATCGGGCTGATTGCGAAAGATGTCAGCAAAAGACTTTGTGCTGATGAACCCCCCTCCGCCTATGACCACGCACTTGTAAATTTTTGCGCGGGTGGGTTTGCCAATATGCTTCTTTGGCAGCTAAAAAACAACTTCCCGATGGAGAGTGGCGATTTTGGCGAGTATGTTTCCGAAATTTTGAAGAGGCTGAAAGACAGCAGGGGATGAAAGAAGACTGCGCGCAGCCAGTTATGCAACGGTACTAGAGGAGAACCTGCCGTATGGAGAATATCATTGAATATGCTGAGAACAATATGAAAACGTTTGCCGCTAAAGAATTCAATGCCGTTGACAGTTTGGTTCTATCGAAGCTATCGTACGTACGGTTTGAAAATATCGTCCCTTCTTTTTCCGATAAAAGCAAACCAGTAAAAATGGGAGAGTTACTGAGAGCGGAATCATTCGGATCAATGTTTAAGGACTTTCGCGATACTGAGCATACACGCAGATTTGTGTATGCTTTGGCTGCAAGTCCAAGATATCGTAATACTTATCTAAACTTTTATATTAACAATCATGATCCTCTGACTGAAAAACAGTTCTCGGCTGTAACATTTTATATGGAAGACAAGACAATATATATTGCGTATCGAGGAACTGACTCAACTTTTATGGGCTGGAAAGAAGATTTTAATATGGCATATATCAGCCCTGTCCCAGCACAAAAAGACGGCGTTAAATACTTGAATGCGGTAGCCCGGAAAACCCCAAGAGTAACAATAAGAGTGGGGGGGCATTCCAAAGGCGGCAACCTTGCGGTTTATTCAGCGGTAAAATGTGATCAGCGCGTTCAAAAACGTATCATAAACGTATACAATCATGATGGCCCCGGTTTCAAGGACAATATATTTGAGACGACAGAGTTTTTACGAATAAAAAACCGCATCCATACGACTTTACCGGAATCATCGTTAGTGGGTATGCTTTTACAGCATCATGCGGACTATTTCGTGATAAAAAGCTGTAAGCACGGAATAAAACAGCATGATGCCTTTTCATGGAATGTGGAAAATGGTGATTTTAGTTATGCACAGAAAATCAGCAACGGAGCTTTACTCAGAAGTAAATCATTAAATGAATGGTTAAATCTTCTAGATGATAAAAAGCGTAAAAAGATTATCGACGTATTATTTGATGTATTGGAAAAGAGTGAAAACGATTCATTTGTTGATTTATCGGAGGAACGGGACAAAAGCGTTGCTTCCATACTCTCGGCGATAAAAAATATAGATTCTGAAACCAAAAAATTTGTTCTTGAAACTGTCAAGGAACTGGTTAAACTATCTGTTAAAAATATTTTCATACAGCTCAAATAATAGTTCATTCAACAACAATAATGTTACGTTAACTCTATTATGCGTTAACAATATTTTTACTCAGGCAATGAATTAAAAATTTATTGTGACCATTATTCCCGAATTTTGGCCAAGCACAAAAAAACTTTCAGAGACAGAGCTGGATCAGCTGATTTTGGAGGTAGACAATAAAGCCGAAGAATGGGCGGACGAGATCCGTGTGCAATCCACCCAAACCAAAGATCAGCTGATACTGCTTCACGATTTGATCGCCCGACGGATAGATTATGACCTGGCTGCCGAAAACCATGCCGGCTGCGCATTGCTTAAAGGTGTCACGCTCTGCCAGGGTTATGCTCAGGCTTATCAGATGATTGGTCAAAAACTAGGGCACTCTGTCGAGATGAACAGCGGACTGGGGGTTGCCTTTGACCACACCTGGAACCTGGTTTTCCTCGATGGTTCCGCGTACCATGTTGATTTAACTTATGATGATATTTATCAAGATGAAGGAATACCCGGATTGGTCAGCCATCGCTATCTCTTCCGTTCTGACATTGCGATGCAAGACACGCATCACTGGGATAAGCCCTAGTATCCGGCTTGTCCGCGAGACGGCGAAAATCAGCTTTTTGAGCGCATCGATGACTTTGTCCAACAACTTGTGACGAAGGAAGGTGGCGCCTATTTGCTGGAATTGTATTACACAGGGACGGATATGCCGGATCAGAGTTCTCTGGAAGGGATGATTGAAAATATTATTGATAAATATTCTTTGAATAATGCGCTTCAATACTGGACAGTATGCACAAAATCAGTCATTTCATTGTATGTAACCACTTAGAAATGAGGGTGTTACGCATTGAAAATCAGCCGGACGCTGGTGCCTTTTCCGGGTTCGCTTTGAAGCTCTATCCTTGCATCATGTATCAAAGCGGCGTGTTTGACGATGGAAAGCCCAAGGCCCGTACCGCCCGTCTTTTTGGAGTGGCTTTTGTCGACACGGTAAAAGCGCTCAAAGACATGGGGCTGATGCTCAGCCGGTATGCCTATACCGGTATCCTCAACGTTGATCATCGCACTGCCGCTACTATGCGAAACCGTCACAATAACACTGCCGCCCGGTACATTGTATTTGACTGCGTTGTCGCAAAGATTGTACAGCATCTCGTCAAGCAGCGTATATATGCCCGGGATGACGGCATGATGGCCTTTTACTGATAGGGTAATGCCATTTTTGTCCGCAAGAGGTTTGATG
>Ga0351880_1129_pt1 | contig 17129 bp, 8 predicted proteins | sample BONcelFGM3001E13_FD_206766 | JGI IMG/M metagenome (GOLD analysis project Ga0351880, IMG submission 206766) | Enriched cells from coal bed in the Powder River Basin, Montana, United States - BONCAT cells FGM rep3 HSBNCT.FGM.300.1.E13 ...
TCGGCTTTGGGTGACGCATTATCGAAGTCAGGAAGAGGCACACCGATTTTGGGTCTTGACGTTTGGGAACATGCGTATTACCTTCGTTATCAGAACAAACGTGCAAGCTATATGACTGCCTTTTGGAACGTTGTGAACTGGAAAGAAGTCAGCACACGATACGAAGCCGCTGTGAAATAAACGACTTTATCAGCTGTTGAAGAAAAAATATTACCTCCTGCCTTAAAAACGCAGGAGGTTTTTTTTAAGCTTTGAAACCAAACGTGCTCAGTTTACTGAATAAGTCGGTTCTATTGATGGGCTTGGCAATATAATCATCGCAGCCAGCTTCCTTGGCTTTGTGCTCATCACCACTCATTGCAAATGCGGTAATGGCAATGATGGGGATGGAAGGATAGATTGCTTTTATTTCGCGAGTAGCCTCGAGGCCATCCATAACAGGCATTTTTATATCCATGATAATGAGACTTAACTCGGGGTGCTTGCTGGCAATCTGCACCGCTTCTTCACCATTCCAGGCCCTGATGATTTGAGCTTTAAAAGCTTTTCGCAAAATCATTTCAAGGACGATGTAGTTCGAATCCTCGTCCTCAGCTATCATAACAAGTTTATCTCTTTCCTCAACAACTTTTTCAACTGCATCAGGTGTCTGCTGCTGAAAAGGAATTGCAATCATAAAAGTTGAGCCCAGTCCTTTTTGTGAATCAAGACTAACATAGCCGCCCAAAAGTTCAGCGATCCCATTTACAATTGTGAGACCTAGTCCGCTACCTTCATATTTGCGTGAGCTGCTGCTGTCTTCCTGACTAAAACGTTCAAAAACTTTGCCTGTCATAGCAGCATCAATACCAATACCCGTGTCTTTAACAAAGAAATTATAATGATCTTTCTCTGTACGATATCCAAATGTAACGCTTCCTTTGGTAGTAAATTTCACTGCATTTGAAAGCAAGTGACTAAGTGCTTTTCCAACTAACTCCGAATCTGTTTCTATCTGATGGATAGGCGCTTCAACAGGAAAATCAGTTATAAACTCAAGCGATTTTCGCTGACATTCCATTCGGTATTTATCCACAACATGGTTAAGAATCTTTAGGAGTTTTACTACATCTATGTTCTTCTCCAAATTTCCGGAAGTGAGTAACGAGATATCCATATAATCTGTGACCGTTTGGATAAGGCGGTCAGTACTTAAATTTACGATATCCAATAGTTCGGGCATATCATCCTTGCTTAAGTCGGGTTCATTAAGCAACATGGTTGCTCCCATGATACCATTTAATGGAGTACGTACTTCATGGGAAATATTATTCAAAAAAGCTGTCTTTAATTTATCACTGGCTTCTGCTAATGCTTTAGCTTTTTCCAAAGCCTCATGAGCTGCTTTTTTCTCAGTGACGTTAGAAGCCATCACCATTCGTTGATTCAACCCCTTTTGTGAGGGTAAGGCATGTGAAATAACCTCCACATCAATGATAGAACCATCCTTTAACAGATGCCTCCATTGTCCAGGACCTTGCGTTGCATCAAGGTTTTTTGCAATATTATCCATTAAAGCAGGAATATCTTCTGATGGCCGTATATCCGATAGTTTAAAGGAGAGGAATTCTTCACGCGAATAGCCGTAATTTTTAACAGCAGCTTCATTTACTTCAACAAAACGAAGACTATCAACATCGTAAATCCACATTGGTATCGGATTTCCGGTAAAAATATTGCGGTACATCGTTTCGTTATCTGCAAGTTCCTGCTGTAAAATTTTTTGTTGTGTAACATCTTCTTTTACTGCAATATAATGCGTCATTACTCCGTCGTCATTGATAACTGGACTTATGGTCGCCTGCTCCCAGTATAGCTCGCCATTTTTGCGCTTATTATGAAATTCTCCTTTCCAAACTTCACCTCGCTGAATCATCTCGTACATCAGCAAATACTCATCCCTTGAGGTTTCTCCTGAGGTAAGCACTCGTGGGTTCTGACCAATGAGTTCATGAGGAAGATAACCCGTCGTTTCAATTACTTTTGGATTTATATACTCAATCGTTCCATATAAATCAGTAATCACAATCGAAACAGGTGATTGCTCAACGGCACGTGTCAATTTTATCAGCTCTTGTTCGTACTGGGTGCGTTCGGTAATGTCAAGCAATGTTGATAACAAGTGAATTTCGTTATTCATTTCATACGCCTCAACGGATAACAATACAACGAGCTGATCCTTTGAACGGGTTGTTACAAGAACTTCAAAATCTTTAAGTGAATTATTTTTTTTAATTTCTTCAAGTAAGAGGGATCGTGTTTCAGGCTGTAAGATACCTAATTCCAGCACGTTACTCGCAAGTAGTTGTTCTCTCTCAAAGCCCGTCAAACGACAATAAGCATCATTGATATCCACATAGGAAGAATCGGTAGGTCGTGTAATTGAAATGGCAACAGGACTGGAATAAAACGATCTTTTAAATCGTTCTTCCAGCTCTTTACGCGCTGTTTCATACTTATGCTGCTCCGTTACATCTTCAATAAGACCTACTCCTGCAATTACTTTATTATCACGATTAAAGATAGGAGCAAACTGTACCTTTACTTGTGTTTCTTTGGTTGCCGTAGCGGATTTATATAAACCTTCATAGGAGGATTTGTGGCCTTCTAACGCATTCTTTAATGTTTCAACAAGCATCGCGTCAGGAAGTTTCAACATATCTAAGCCGATTAATTTATCAAGACTTGAGCCTATTATCGAAACAAATTGATCGTTGCAAGCGGTTATTACTCCTTTTTCATTAAAGCTTAACATACCAAGAGGTGAGTTCTCGAATACCATCCTGAAACGTTCTTCACTGCTAATAAGGGTTTCCTGAGCATTGATTTTTTCCGACATCTCAACCTGCAAATCTTCCATAAGGTTAAGTGCAGCTTTCTGACTTTCTTCCAACTCCTTAATTACATTCTGAAGTTTCACCTCAGCTATTTTGCGCTCCTCAAGTTCATTTTCGAGCAGAAAAGTTCGTTCTTGAACCAACTGTTCAAGGCGGTTTTTCTCATTTACTTTATGATCCTCGGCTTCTTTAATTCGTAACATCGCCAAAATTTGGGCTTTAAGCTCTGTTTCATCAACCGGTTTGCTCAAGAATGCATCAGCACCACTTTCTAATGCCTTTATCCGGGCATCGGTGTCGGTTCGGGCGGCGGTAATCATCACCACCGGAATATGCTGAGTTTCAGCCTGACTCTTGAGAGTTTTGCAAACTTCATGACCATCTATTTGCGGCATAATCACGTCAAGAAGAATCACATCGGGCATTTCTTTTCGGCATAAAAGCAAGCCTTCAGCTCCGGATTGAGCCATAATAAATGAAGAATTTGGGAAAAATTCCGACATTAAAGCCTTTAACACCAGCAAATTATCGGCTGTATCGTCGATTGCCAGTATTTTAAAATATTTATTTTCCATACAACAAATTATTGATGGTTTGTTCTAACAGACTATTGTCAACAGGTTTGGGAACATAGCCATCGAACCCAAATTTTAAAATCATTTCTTTATCGCCCTTCATAGCACGTGCGGTAACAGCAATAATGGGTGTTTGCGCTATCTCACTGTTATTTCTAATGCGTCGAAGCACTTCAAAACCATCAATATCAGGCAATGAAATGTCTAATAAAATCACATGTGGTTTATAGTTAACCGCTTTTTGAAAGCCCGAAACTCCGTCGTCAGCTGTAATAATAAAATACTTGTCACCCAATAACGCCTTGATGGTCATGCTATTATCCGGGTTATCTTCAATCAGCAGGATTGTTGGATCTCCTGCTTTTGTAATCACAGGCTGTTCCATTACCGGACGAGGATAAAGACTTATGGAAGAAAACATCGTTTCAATTTTTGCCAATAAGCTTGAACGGTTCAGCTCTCCTTTCTGCACTAATTGACTAATGTTATTTCCTTTAAGAAAACTAAGTTCCTCTTTTGTAATATGCTTTGCCGAAAGTATCAGTACAGGTATAATAAAATCAAACGACTGCCGAATCTCAGCAAGCACTTGGAAACCATCCATTTCTGGCATCATTAGATCGAGAATGATTGCATCGGGCACCTTAACTTTGATCTGTTCAAGTGCTTCCAAACCGTTATTGGCAATCATAACCTGATAACCGGCATCCAAAATCATCTCCTTAAGCTGAATAATTTGAGGCTCACTGTCTTCCACTATTAAAATAGTCCGTTCAGCTTTCTGATTATTTGATGCCTGAATTGACTCGTCTGCCTTATGGATGAAGCCTTCAAAAAGCGTACTGTCTTCTTTATTTTCTTGATTAATAGGTAAATAAAGCACAAAAGTTGAACCTCCACCTATAAGTGAAACAACCTCAATGTTGCCATTACACAACTCACTGTACTTTTTTGCTATTGATAAACCAAGTCCTGAGCCGCCATAACGCCGCGATGTTTTTTCATCAGCCTGACGGAATTCGTCAAAGATCAATGCAAGTTTATCTTCTTCAATCCCGATACCGGTATCTTTTACACTTATCCCAACGCGATCGTTTTTAACATCGGCTGAAATTTCAACCGAACCTTCATGTGTAAATTTCACTGCATTGGCAATCAGGTTTTGAAGGATATGCCGCACTTTATCACGATCAGAAACTATCAGTGGAAAATCAGAAGATACATGATTTATCAACTTGACTTTTGAAGTATCGGTGGCTGGTTGTATCACTGATATCAGTTCGTTTACCAACTCATAAACAGAAAATTTACTCAGGTTCATTTCCTCTTTACCTGCCTCAATACGCGAAAGGTCAAGGATTTCGTTGATCAGGTTGAGCAAATTTTTTCCATTCTTACCAATCACTTCAATGTAATTGTATTCTTCCTCTCCAATCTTCGGTTTAAGCTTTCTACTTAAAACTCCTGATAGCGCAATGACCGAATTCAATGGTGTTCGAAGCTCATGACTCATGTTCGATAAGAAACTACTCTTGAGCTTGTTCGCTTCATCCAATTGTTTTTTTTGCATCTCCAGCTCCGTAATCTGCTCCGAAAGTTCAGCTGAAAGTGAAGTCAACTCACTCTTCTGAACTTCAAGTTCTTTATTGGCAGAATGAAGGTAAGTTGAACGTTGTTCAATTTCTTCGTAGAGCTTTTTCTGCACTTGTTCGGCTATTTTCTTTTCTGTGATGTCTCTTGCAGCAGCAAAAACACCTAATATTTTTTTGTTCTCATCATGGTAAACAGAAGCATTATAAGTTACCGCTGTTGTTTTACCATCCTTATGTTTAATTTCCAATTCATAATCACGTACATAGCCATCTCTGAAAACCTGTTGATAGACTTGTTTCGCCATTTCATGATTTGAAAAATAATCTGAGAAGTCGGTATCAATTAAATGCTCGCGAGTGTAGCCTGTTATTTCCTCTGTTGATTTGTTAACATCTGTAATTTTGCCATCCGGGCCAATTGTTACAAGCGGATCGAGACTTGCTTCAATGAGCCCTCGGTTGTAAACAACAGCTTTATCCAATTCTTCTTTTTGATGTTCCAACTCATAATTGACAGCTTCCAGCATCTCACTGAATTCGAGGATGCGTGCTTTACTCAAAACACTTGATGTTCTGGCACTTAGCAGTTCCCTGATTTTTTCTATAAGCCTTAGAGCAAAAGAAGAAAAAGGCGATACTTTGGCAATCGAAACCACACCAATTAATCCATCTTTCATTACGATTGGTATTGTAATAATCTCCTCAGGCACATATGTGCGACTAACAGTTTGAAATTCAAAACCGGTTCCGTGGGTCAAGGCTTTAAAATGATGTACATGTTGATTCAAAAGCGACAACCCAAACTCCCCTTCAAATTTCTCGATGCTAAAACGCTGTCTCAGCTCTCCACCTGCTCCAATTGACTCAACCAACTTAAGATGAAGTTTATCATCTTCAACCAGATAAACAGCTGCCATCTGAGCCTCAGTAAGTTCGAGAAGTTTAGCACTTGTAGCCCTGAAAAAACTATGAACATCCTCTTCTTTTGTCATGAGTTCGGAGAGGGTATTCATGGAAGCGTTTAACAAAATATTTTCCTCTGTATTGGCTGCAAGTTTGTTAAATGATTCGGCGAGCATGCCAATCTCATCTTTTTGTTTTATGCTGGAGCGGGCTTTTAGGTCACCCGATTTAAACTGTTCGGTAGCGGAAATCAGGTTTAAAATAGGCACACGAATGCTACGCGTCAGGGCAAAATAGATATAACCAAATAGGAGAAGAACACTTAACACAAAAAACAAGAGTTGAAGATTCAGACGTTCATTCAAACTCTGTGATTGCTGATAAAAACTATCAGCTTTCGATATCGAAAACTGATCAATAATATGAATTTGTTCCATCAGACGATTAACTTCACCACCAGCAATTCCGTGTGGTTTAGTTCGTTGAGCCGCCTCATTTATATTTCCTAGTCTAAGAATTCGAATCGTTTCTTCCCGCATCGAATTCCAATGAATAAAAGAGACATTTAAACTATCTAAATTCTCTTTAGGACCAAGATATTTTAGATAAAGCAAATCAATAAGTTTCTGATTTTGATCTTTGTACAGTGCCAGATTCTTTAAGGTTTCCTGAAACTCTTCTTTGTTATCAACGATAAACAAATTCTTCATATCGCGATGCATGACATAGATATTAGCTTTTATTTCTCCAATTGCCCTGCGCACCTGTAAAGGATGATTATAGAGATAGGTTGTTTGTTGATGCATCTCGTTTGTCTGCTGCCAGGAAACAAGACCCATAATCAAAACAACAACGAAAATCACCGCAAAACCAAGTTTAAGTTTCGTCTCTATTTTAAGGTTTTTAAAATTCATAAGATGTTCTTTTAGCGTGTGTGTAATTTTATATGAGGCTTTACCTATAAAATATATCGATTTTTTTATTTCTACTTCATCCGATAAATAGCCGATTGCTGATACTTCTCCACAAAACCATTTTTTGATGCAAGCCCCCTTTCAGTTTCGCCTGTCACAAGACAACCATTGGAGACCAATACTTTTCGTAGTTTCTGAAGCATAGAATGTTGCTGCTGTGGTGCATAATAAAAAAGTATATTGGCACAAAAAACAAGGTTAAACTCACCAAAAACACTTTCCGGAGGAAAATTAAGCTGTTCATTAAGTAGATCAAAAGTTGAAAAGACGATGTTCTCTTTTAATGATTTTTTGATCGTATAACTCTCCCTGTTACTGTCAAACCAAGTTTCAATGCGTTTAAGACTTGTATTGCCTAATGCCGAAGCTGAATAAATTCCCTCCTTGGCTAACTCAATTTGAGCCTCAGATAGATCGGTAGCGAATATGCGATACGAGAAATCAATATTGCTGTTCTTTTTTAGTTCTTCAAGAAGGATTGCAATGCTATAAGCTTCCTGTCCGGCAGCGCAAGATGTGGACCATATACGCAATTCTTTCACCTTATTACTTCGCAAGTCGAGCAACATTGTTGGGAGACTAATATACTCCAAAACACTAAATGTTAATGTGTTGCGAAAGAAAAGACTGTGCGAATTGGAAAGCATATTTTCTAAAGCCGATTTCTCCTCAGCTGATTCGAGCAGCAACTTAAGGTAAGAATCCCAGTTCGAAACATGCAAACTTTGCATGCGTTGATTAACCGTTCTCTCCAGAAAAGTAACATCAAATTGCTGAAAATAAGTTGGCAAACTAGTTGCGTCAAAAAACTTTACAAATGGTTTTTTATATTCCAAAATGAATCCTTTTAATGTTAAACCTCGAGAATTTTTCCTACTCTACTACTTTATATTTCTCCGTTTGCCCATATTTTAAAAGCAAAGCGTTAATCTCCTTTTTTAACTCGATCATTTTCATTTCTCTACCTACTGTCAGCTTGTTGAAACGCTCCAAATCGTCGATCTTTTGTTTCAAATCACGTTCAGTATTTTTGCGCTCGGTAATATCTTTGCACACACACACAACATACCAATTATCAGCATATCTGAAGCCTTTGGCATTCACTTCCACATCGTAGCGGCTTCGGTTTTTTCGGATATGTACCGTATCAAAAATAACATCAACAGTTCCCATATCATCAAAACCTTTTCTAATATCTGCTTCATTCATATGATACTCAAAATCCCAGGTGTGCAGTTGTTTAATTTCTTCTGTACTATATCCAAGCATCTGACAGAAACGCTCATTGGCTTCATGCACCTTGTGATTGCTATTAAGCAAAACGATACCATCATTCGATACGCTGAAAAGCAGATTTTTAAGTCGGATTCCTTCTTCAACATCCTTTGCTGCTTGCTTACGGTCAGTGATATCGCGTACTACACCAACAGCCATCCATCTGCCGTTGTGATTGAGTGCCGAAAGTGCTAACTCGATGGGTATGAAATGGCCAGATTGGTGAATTCCTTCTAACTCAAGCGTTTTTCCGATTGCCGCACCTTCGCCAGTGACTTTAAATTGCTCGAATGCTACATTATGTTCATGGTGATATTGGGGTGGTGCGAGTAAAGCGTGTAACTGTTTTCCAAGAATATCACCTTCTTTGTAACCAAATATTTTCTCAGCCGACTTATTCCAAAAAACAACCACACCATTGTCATCCATCATGATAATACCATCCTGAGCTGCATCAGTGATCGCTTGAAGACGTTGAGCAATTTCTTTATTTTCATCTTCGGTCTGTTTCTTAGAGGTAATATCGATTGATGAACCAACTATAAATCTTACACTACCTTCCTCTTCAACAGGCATAAGAGTAGTGTACCATAAACGTTCAACCCCATTGATTTTAAGTAGCTCCTCATAGCTTATGATGCGATTTTCATCAATACACCTCTGATAGTTTCTTTCAATTACAGTACCCATCTCTTCATCAAACAGTTCAATGGGTGTTTTTCCTGCAATGATATCCTGACTAATGCCTGTAAGCTTTTGATGAGTGAGGTTGTTACGAAGGTAGCGCAGCTCATTGTTTGGAGTGAGCTCAACCAAAAACAAGCTATCTTGTGTTGCATGAAAAACGCGTTCAAAATCTTCTTTCAACCTATTAATCTCAAATTCCGACTTCCGTTGTTCGGTCACATCTTTGGCAAAATTTAAGATGGCCGGCTGACCTTCCCATTCGATAGCCACAGCCGAGACCTCAAAATAATGAAGTTCGTTATTTTTAACGAAACTGCGAATCATGACGTTTTTTTGAGCTTCGCCCTTTTCAATAGATGCATAAAAACGCAGTAGTTTCTTTCTGTCTTCTACATGAATATAACCAAGAAAGTTTTCCGTTAACTCTACGCCTGGAGTTAACCCTTGCAGTTCATACATCCGCGAATTGGCAAAAACTACCTTGTTCTCAATGGTAACTGCAATGATATCGCTCGTGCTTTCAAACAATAACCTGTACTGTTCGGCTGATTTATTAAGCTGTTTTTCAGCTCTTTTTCTTGCGAGAAAAGATGAAGTCAGCGAACTAAAAGCCCGCAGCTCATCATAAAACTTAACATCCATTTTGTCCTTATAGCATAGAACAAGGGTTCCTTGCAACTTCGATTGATCAAAAAGCGGAATTCCAATAAACCAATTGACCTTTAAAAGCTTTTGCATAGCTGTAGCTTCTACTAGTGATATGGTTCCAAACGTTACTTCTTCGAGTGAGTTTGTCATGCCAAGTTCGCGTATGTCGCAAATTTCAAGGTATTTTGACTCGCTGATGTTAATCTTAAGTTTCTTTAAAAGCTTATTGAGAACCTTTTCTAACCTGGGTCGATTTCTCAGTAAAGCAGATGAAATTGCCTTCGGTTGAAATGTCAACGAAGTTGCATCGAACGAACTTGCAATGACAGCTGTTGTTTCAAAAATTTCTTCGATTTTTTGAGCAATAAACTGGTAAGAATCTTCAAAAGAAACGGTTTCCATTTCAATTGCAAAAGCATTCATTTGTGTTAAAATCCGATTTCGCACATCCCGTTGTTGCTCTTCCAGTTTTCGTCTTGTTATATCAATATTTACGCCGTTCAATTGTACTAACTTTTCCTGTTCAAAAATTGGTCTTATGATATTTCGAAGCCATTTGATGCTTTGGTCTGGCATCATGATTCTAAAATCATAACTAATCTGGGTTTTTAAATTCAATAATTCATTTTCTTTTTCTTTGAATAAGTGCTTATCCTCGGGATGTACCCTTTCAAAAAAATAATCGACTGTTGGTTCTATCTCGTTGGGCTTGAGTCCAATTAGCTGATAGTAATTATCCGACCATATAAGGTGGTTGGTTTGTAAATTTAGCTCCCAACTACCTAACTTTGCAATTTGTTGAGCAAATCGCAACGATTCTTCGCTTTTTGAAAGGTTTTCAACGGCGAGTTTTGCTTCTGTAATATCCACACCATATATCGCAAAACCTATCACCTGTTCGTCTTGTTTAACAGGATATACATTGTTATTGATCCAACGCCCAAACCGAAAATCTTCAAAAACGATTGTTTGTTTTGATTCTAATGCAGCTTTTATCCTCTCTTTACGAAAACTTGCTGTTTCTTCCGGAATCAAATCAAACATATTTAATCCTAAAATTTCATGCTGCTCTTTACCCAAACGTTCAGCAGTAACTTTATTTGCAGCAAGAATGGCACCCTCAATATCCATTAAGAACACCGATTCGGTGGCGGCCTCCATCAATGCTCTCAGACGCGATTCACTCTTGTTTAATTCATTCTGAGTTTTTACCCGCTCCGTAACATCGTGATTAACTCCACGATAACCCGAATAATTTCCATTTTTATCGTAATTTGGATATCCAGTAGAGCTGACAATAATTAAGCTGCCATCTTTATTCACAATTGTATTGATAACGTCCTTGAATGACTCTTCCCGGGCGAAAAATTGCAGCGCATCTTGTTTAAAATACTCTCTGTTTTCTTCCGGATGAAGATCGTAAAAGTGAATCTTACCTACCAGCTCCTCAGGTTTATATCCAGACATTTGAAAACTCACAGGACTAACATAGGTAAAGAGACCGTTTTTATCTGTTTCCCAGACCACAGCCTGGCTTTCTTCAATGACCTTTCTGAAACGGTTTTCACTTTCTATCAAATACTTTTCGAATTGTTTCCGTTCAGATATATCGCGTGCTATACCTGTAAACCCAATAACAACTTGTTCTTCAGAGCGTAATGTCCTGACCTTTGCCTCCACATCAACCAGATGACCGTCTTGATGAATCATTTGGTATTCAAAAGTAATGATTGATTCACTACCTATCTCTTTTATGAGCTCTTGCTCAAAATGATCTTCAATCAGTTTTCTGACCTTAACCTGAGAGTCGGGGGTTAGAAAATCCATAAATGACTTTGCCTTATTGGTCTCTGCATCAACACCAATCAGCTTTTCTATGGATGGGCTTATGTAAGTAGTTTTCAAATCCAGATCAACAACAAAAATGACATCGGCGCTGTTTTCAGCCAAAAGCCGATATTGCTTCTCGCTTTCAGACAGTTTGTTAAGAATGTTTTTTTTCTCAGTGACATCTTCTACTATGGTTGCAAACAAGCCATAACCGGGCGAATAGGCACTTACTTTGTAGTATTTTCCTAACGAGGCAGCATAGTTTTCCAATTCCTTTGATCCGCCTCCTAAAGCCACTTCTGCATAGGTTTCGATCCAAAAAGGCTCGGTTTCAGGAAGAAGCTCAAGAACGGTATGCCCAATCGTTTTATCTTTCTCTAAACCGGTCAATCTGCTAAAACTTTCATTCATTTCCAGAAAACGGTAATCAACAACTTTACCTTCTTCATTCATGATAACTTCATGTAAAGCAAGGCCCTCCTCCATAAAGTCAACCAACTGTTTGAACTTCTTTTCACTTTCAATTAATGCAATTTCAGCTGTCTTGCGTTCGGTGATATCACTAATAAAACCCATAAAACGTTCACCCGGCAAGGCAACAGCTTTCACTGACCACCATACTTTTGAACCATCTTTTCGAACAATGAGCAATTCATCATAGGCTTCACCTTTTTCTCTCAACGTATTAAAATGCTGATAACCTTTTTCAGCCGTTTCAGGTGCAAGAATCTCATGAAGATAAACTTGAAATAACTCTTCTTTCGGATAGCCAGATAAAGCAACTGCCGCATTGTTAGCATCAGAATATTTCCCATTTTTGTCAACAATAAAAATACCATCGGGTGCATGGTTGACATAAATGCTGAATTTATCCTCACTTTGTGCTAATTGCTGCAGCAGCTGTTGATATTCACTTAAGGATGCGGAAGTTTTCAACGCATCCTTCACTGCAAACGGAAGAAGTTTCATGTTGCTTTTCAACACATAATCCGAAGCACCTTCGCGCATGCATTGCACAGCAATTTCTTCGCTTTGTGAGCCTGTATATATGATTACCTGAAGCTCATTCTTATGCTTTTTTGCGAGTTTTATTGCATCCAATCCATTGAAATCCTTGAGGGTAAAATCAGCGATCACAACATCAGGATCGAAACTCTCAAGCATTTGCTGAAATGTTTGTTTCTTGTCGACTCTTACTAACTCTAACGGTAATTCATTGCCAAGTAATCTGGTAGCTAAATCAAAATCCATTACATTATCTTCAGCAAATAGAATTTTTACACGATCTTTCATTGTATAAGCATTTAATTACCAAATAATTGAAATGCAATTTTTGCATAAAAACTGTAAAAAGTGCTAATTTACGATATATGAAATAGCATTTCAAAATATTTTCAACCTTTTCTGAGGTAATTCCAAAAAATAAGTTCAGTCATATCATTTTTAGAAATCATGTCATACGTTGTCACTTAATTTGGTTCAGCATCATTATTTGAACGCTTTCTATATTGCCCCAAAAATCAACATAATGATTTGTTGAAACCTTCAAAATAGTTACTTTTGGGCTTTAAATAAATGACTCATCACATATCGTGTGATTGAAATAACAAACTCATTATAATTCAGTACAATGAAAAAAACTGCTTTAAACAGCTTCCACTACGCGATGGGTGGAAAAATGGTTTCCTTTGCCGGTTTCGACATGCCGGTGCAATTTGAAGGCGTCAATGCAGAGCATGAAACGGTGCGTCGCACACTGGGTGTTTTCGATGTTTCCCACATGGGTGAATTCAGAGCTAAAGGGCCGCTAGCTTTTGAACTCGTTCAACGACTCACCACCAACGATGTAGCTGCACTTGTTGACGGAAAAGTGCAATATACCTGTTTCCCTAATGGCAAAGGCGGTATTGTGGATGATTTGCTCGTGTACCGCTTTAGTGACGAAGAATATTTGCTCGTTGTGAATGCTGCCAACATCGACAAAGACTGGGACTGGGTAACAAAAAATAATACCAGTGGTGCCCTGCTCACCAACGAATCGGATGACACTTCTCAGCTTGCAGTTCAGGGGCCTTTCGCCCTGCAAGCAATGCAAAAACTCACCTCGACACCCATTACCGACATGGAATATTACACCTTCAAAGTGGTTGAATTTGCAGGAATCCCAAATGTATTGCTTTCAACAACAGGCTACACTGGTGCCGGTGGCTGCGAAATTTACTTCCCCAATGATGTTGCAGATACCATTTATAAAGCTGTGTTAGAAGCCGGCGCTGAGTTTGGTATCAAACCTATCGGACTGGCCGCACGCGATACCTTACGCCTCGAGATGGGTTTCTGTCTTTATGGCAACGACATCAACGACACAACCTCGCCCATAGAGGCCGGATTGGGATGGATCACCAAATTTGTAGATGGCAATAACTTCATCGACAGGCCTTTGCTCGAAGCGCAAAAAAGCTTTGGTACCGAAAAGTTGCTTAAAGCTTTCGAAATGGAAAAAGGTATTCCTCGTCAGCATTACGAAATTTGCAATGAAGCAGGCGAAATCATCGGTGAGGTTACCTCAGGCACTATGTCGCCTATGCTTAAAAAAGGTATCGGAATGGGTTATATTGATAAAGCTTATACCAAATTAGGCTCAACGATTTATATTAAGGTACGTGATAAACTTCTGCCTGCCACCATCGTGAAATTGCCTTTTTATAAAGGATAATTTTCGATTCTGGTATCGGTTACAAGGCTTCTGTTTATTAATAAGGCGATTGGTTTTTTATGTGAAAGCCAGTCGCTTTTTTTATTGATAAACAACCTAATTGACACGTTTAGTTTACAATGATAGAACTACAACGAATCAACTCCTCATAAAAGTTGATTTGTTCTTTGTTGATTTGTTGATGCTGATGCGTTTGAAAGTGACGGGTGGTAAGGGCTGTTGGCTTGCCTTAGCAACAGATCAACATATGGTATATCTTAAGCTTTTTATTGGATTTGATTCAAATCCCTGAAGGGTATAACCTTCATTTCATTGCTTCTGTTTTGCATTATATCGCCTCAGTAAACGATGTAACCACCTCTGGTTTGGGTTATTTTGTTCCAGAACAGGATTCCCTTGAAGTATTCGTTTGTTAATGTTTTTCCTGACTTTATTTCTACCGGTTAGCCGATTGTATTAGACCAGCTACAGCCTTAAACTGCATGGCCATTTCCCTTCTTTCTGCTTCTCTTTGTATCATTTCAATAATTTACAATTTTGGAATTGAATTCCAATTTTGTAAAGAAAATATTTTTTAAGGCCTGAGGTTTTGGGTATCTGGTATTCGAGATGAAGAGTGAAACCTAAACTATATCAGAATAGCATTGATCCTTGAGATTTGAACAAAATTCAGACTTTCAGACATAAAAGGCTATTTCACAAAGTGCCAGAAAGGAAACATACAGTGCTATAAAACCCATTTCATGCGCAAGCCCTCTGCAAATCAACAGATCAACTCTCGCGTAGAAGTAGGACTTGATCCTTTTCCGTCCTTTCCCTTGATGGAAAGGACCAAAGACTGTGTCCGCCTTTGGTGGATCAATCGCGATTAACGCTGTCAGCCCACAATGAAAAAACCGACGGAAATCTATGCAAGGTCCTGTAAAGCATAATGCATAACCTGCTTCCTTCGGTTGGGTTTGGCAGAGCAATTTTTCTTTGGTTGGGTCTTTTGCCGCATTGTGCTTTACAAACAGCACCGCATAGAGGGCGGCGCTGCCTTGCAAGATTTCCTGTCGTTTTTTCATTCTATCAGCCGCCGGCCCGCTCCCGAAAGTTTTCAACGATTTTTTAGACCAAATTAATTTTAGTAAAAAGTTATTTGAATTTGAAATCCAGTTTAAAATCATAGAGCCAAGGTATTTTGGGATTAATACCTTCGCTGATAAGTTTATCTGGCAGATTTTGGTAATTGCTTTTCAGGTTCATATTATCAGGGGTGTCATAGCAAGTTACGATGATGGTATCATTTTTCACCCTGATATCGCTATCGATTTTGTAGAGTAAAGCATCGGCAAGGTGCTGTGAATTCCATCGGTTATAAGGTTCAGGTAATTTTTTTCTAAGTTCATAAGTAGCAGCTTGCGCCACTAGAGCGAGCGCCATTTTACCATATCTGATGTTGAGGTTAAACGTGGAAGCCCTGTCAAAGCCCATTGCGCCATCGAAATTAAAGAATTCTTCTATGGACCATCTTTCCAAATACTTTTCACCCAAAAGCAGTGTAGCAGGTTTGTCAGAAATGGTCAGGAATGATTTATAGAAGTAATCCTTTTGTGTTTCGCCCTCACGTTGGCAGATGAGCCTGTATTTTTGAAGATGATCTGTAAAATTAAATTGGGTCTCAGCAATTGCATATCCAGCCCATTGCCTTTGGTAAGAAAGAGATCGTTCAATGCTTTTGATTCTTTCTGATGAAATAACAGGCACCAGAAATTCAAAATCCGTATTTTGATCAACGTTCTGAACAATTTGAGCTGTAAAATGCTCTTTATCAGCAAGTATCAAAGCCTTTGGATTGACGGTTTTGACCATGTTTAAAAGTTCTAAGGTTTCCTGGCTTGTATTGGCAGCCGGCGAACCAATTCCACAACCAATGGGTTGGCCCGTTAGCGTATCGAGGGCAAAAAAGGTCTGAAGCATTTTTCTGGAGGGTTCTGTGGGTTGCTTTTTCTTTTTAGGCATAATCCTTTTAGAAGCAGAAACAATGCGGTGAGGGTCGATGGCTATTGTTTGTCCGCTGTAATGCCCTCTGTTGGCACGTATCAAAGCCAGAGTATGTTGCAAAGAGCGGGCTTGTTCGACTGTGTGTTTATCAAGCAATTGATGTACTTGCTCATCGCTAGCCAGAAAGCTCAGCCCGTTGAGCAGCTCAAAACCTTGATGGGAAAAATAATTACTCTTTCTGATGCGGTTTTTACAAATGGCAGCTTCGTTGACAACCTGCATGGCTATGCGGGGTTCTATATCAGCATCGCTGCTTTCGGTAAAGCCTTTGATCAAATCCCAGCTACCCATTCTCAGATGTTCGGCCACCAGCATCCACATACCAGCAAAGGTACCGCATACCTTCTTTGAAAGGCTCTCCCTTAAATAACGTTCTGATCCCTGGTTGTTAAGTCGAAGGCAGGTTGTCTCGCGTTTGCTTACCTGAATTTTGATTTCTTGTCTTTGCTTTTCTTTTTCAGGATTCAGAACATGCGTTTTTTTTGGAGCCCAAATTCAGTAATCGTGCGCTCAACACTACGAATGCTAACGTGATAACCAAGCTGTCTTAGCTTTTGTGAGATCACCTCCACGCTTGCAAAAGGATCTAAGAAACGCAAGCGAATGATTTGATTTACTACTTCTTTAGTCCTTACAGGTTGCTTTTGAGAACCCGTCTTTTTATCAATGAGTGCCTGAGCCCCTCCTTGCTCATAAGCCTTAAGCAATTGATAGAGCCTTTGTTCAGAATAGCCATATTTAACAATGGCTGCCTGAACCCCGATGGTGGTGTGCGCCTCGAAGAGCATGGCAAATTTCATGGCCAGACTATCATTCGAGTCGATGGAGAAATCTTTACCTTTTAATCCTTTGATCATAATTTTCATGGCGCCTGCATTTAAAATGAAGAGTAATACTAAAATAATATTTGGCGGCTAATTTAATTATGAATAAAAGAGCAAACAAATTAAAAGGTAAATAATTGCTAACATTTGTTTGTTTATAACCAAAGAAGACGATAAAAAAGT
>Ga0351880_1147_pt1 | contig 16613 bp, 15 predicted proteins | sample BONcelFGM3001E13_FD_206766 | JGI IMG/M metagenome (GOLD analysis project Ga0351880, IMG submission 206766) | Enriched cells from coal bed in the Powder River Basin, Montana, United States - BONCAT cells FGM rep3 HSBNCT.FGM.300.1.E13 ...
ATCCCGACAGACTCACGCTGACATATGAAAAGGTTCAGGATATGCGCTACGGCGAGAATCCGCACCAAAGCGCCGCATTCTATAAAGAACCGCTTGATACAAAGGGCACGCTGGCTGAGGCAGAGCAGCTTTGGGGCAAGGAACTTTCCTTTAACAACATCAACGATACGAACGGCGCGCTCGACTGCCTGCGCGAATTTGAGCAGACCGCCGTCGTTGCCGTCAAGCACGCGAACCCATGCGGCGTGGGTACGGCGGACAGTTTGTATCAGGCCTATATGAAGGCCTACGAGGCAGACCCGGTCTCCATATATGGAGGCATCGTCGCGGCCAACGAAACTGTTGACAAAAAGACCGCCGAAGAGATGGCCAAAATCTTTCTTGAGATCGTGATTGCACCCGAATTTACAGAAGAAGCGCTTAAGATACTCAAAACCAAAAAGAACCTGCGCATTCTGCGGCTCAAAGATCTGACTGCGCCGGTCAAACAATCCGCGCTTGATATCAAAAAGCCGCTTGGGGGGCTGCTCGTGCAGCAGTGCGATACCGCGCTGATTGCAGGCGAACTCAAAACGGCCACTAAGCTTGCACCGACTGATTCACAGTTGCGGGATCTGCTGTTTGCATGGAAGGTGGTCAAGCATTTAAAATCAAACGCCATCGCCGTGGCGAAGGACGGCGGAACTTTGGGCCTGGGGCCGGGGCAGGTGTCGCGCATATGGGCGGCGCAGATCGCACTGCAGCGTGCAGGAGAGGGCGCAAAAGGCGCGGTGCTTGCGTCGGATGCTTTTTTCCCGTTTGACGACTGCGTAAGGCTGGCCAGTGAGCATGGCATCAGCGCCATCATACAGCCGGGCGGCAGCGTGCGCGATGAAGATTCCATCAAAGCATGCGATGAACTTGGGATCGCGATGGTGCTGACCAACATGCGCCATTTCAAACATTGATCGGCAGCGGGGGAGACTTCATGAAGATACTCGTCGTGGGCGGCGGAGGCCGCGAACACGCCATCATATGGAAACTTAAGCAAAGCAGCAAAGCGGGAGAGATACACTGCGCGCCCGGCAACGGCGGCATCGCACAACTAGCCAAGTGCGTACCTTTGTCCGCGACAGATATAGACGGCATCACCGCATATGCCAAAGCCGAGGCTTTTGATCTTGTGATCGTCGCGCCGGATGATCCGCTCTACTTAGGGCTGGCGGACAGGCTGTTGGCCGAAGGTATACGTACGCTCGGGCCGAAAGCTGACGGCGCGCGCATCGAAGGCAGCAAGGTGTACGCCAAACAGCTGATGCAAAAATACGGCATTCCGACTGCGGCCTGTGCGGTGTTTTCGGATTACGAAAAGGCGCTTGCGTATGTGCGCAGCTGTCCGCTGCCGGTTGTCATAAAGGCGGACGGCCTTGCGCTTGGCAAAGGCGTGCTGATCTGCGAAACAGGCAAGCAGGCACAGGCGGCGCTGGAAGATATCATGATCAACAAGGTGTTCGGCGACGCGGGCAGCCGCGTGGTGGTAGAGGAATTCCTGCAAGGGCCCGAAGTTTCGGTGCTTGCGTTCTGTGACGGCAAAACCATCCTGGCTATGGAGAGCGCGCAGGATCACAAACGCGCATTTGATCATGACGAAGGCCCCAACACGGGCGGCATGGGCACGTTTTCGCCGAGCCCGAAATACACCGATGCGGTTCGCGCCGAAGTTGAGGAAAAGATATTTGCGCGCACGCTAAAGGCGCTTATTGACGAAGGCATTGATTACAGGGGCGTTATTTTCTTCGGCCTGATGCTTACGGAAAAAGGGCCGAAGCTTTTGGAATACAACGCGCGCTTTGGAGACCCAGAGGCGCAGGTGGTGCTGCCGCGGCTGAAAAATGATCTGATCGATGTGATAGAAGCCGTGATCGACGGTCGGCTTGGTGAATTGACGCTCGAATGGGATGCGCGCAGCGCCGTGTGCGTGGTGGCGGCCTCCGGCGGATATCCGGGCGCATACACAAAAGGCCTTCCCATAACAGGGCTTGATGCTGTGGACGGCGCGGTCGTGTTTCATGCGGGCACGGAAATCAAAGATAAAAACTTGGCCACGAGCGGCGGGCGTGTATTGGGTGTCACAGCCTTAGGGCAAGACACTGAGCAGGCGCGCAGGACGGCATACGCGCAGATCAAAAAGATACACTTCGAAGGCATGCAGTACAGGACGGATATCGGTATAAAATAGGCAATAAAAAACGGGGGCAACCCCGTTTTTTTTATAGTGCTTGGTTTTACAGGCAGAAAGCCTCGGCAACGACGCCGATGGCGCCCTGCGCGTCACTTTCTTCCACGCAGAAGCTGATCGCTGTATCGGATGTGGTGATGATAAAAATGCCTATATTCTTTTCTGCGAGCGCGCCGAACAGCTTTGCGGCCACGCCGGACTGGTACTGCATGCCGGCGCCTTCCACAGTCAGCTTGCATAGGTTATTGCTTTGCAGTATCTTTGTCTCATCGTTGGCGTATTTTTCAATGATACCGATACATGCCGCAAGAGCAGGCTCGGGCAGAGAGAACGAAAGGCGTATAAGCCCTTCATACGGTGCCGTTTGGCTGATGATATCTATTTTGATATCCGCAGCCGCGATATCCGAAAATATCTGCGCAACGGTGGCCGGAGAAAACGGCAGCTTCGCCAGCGTGACTACGGCCTGGCCGCTTGCTTTGCTGATGTTCGTGACCGCGCTTTGCAGTATCAGATCATTCATGCTGTATAGGCCCGGCGGTTTACCGCACAGAAAGGCCGCTGCCTTAAGCGCACCCAAGGCGAAAATCTGGCGGGACTGCGCCGTATGGTGGATCTCTATGATCTCATCCGTGGCGATAAACATCACGCTGTGGTCTCCGGGTATCGTGCCGCCGCGCACAGCATGTATGCCGATCTCACGTCCGCGCTTGTCGGTGCGAGTACAGCGTCCGCAGACAAAGGGCTTGGGAACCATCAGCGCGTCATTGATGCCCTCGGCGATAGCCAGCGCTGTGCCGCTCGGCGAATCTGCCTTTTTTTTATGGTGCCGCTCGACGATCTCTATGTCGCAATCCTCGCCGAAAAAGGAAGCGGCTCTGCGCGCAAGCTCGATCTGCAGATTGACACCGACAGACATGTTGGCAGAAAAGAAAACAGGGATCTGCGCCGCCGCCTCTTTGATCTGAGTTTTCTCGCTGTCAGTAAAACCTGTCGTCGCGATCACGAGAGGCATCCCGTTGTGTTTTGCATAGACAATATTGGCACCCAGTGCATCAGGGCTCGAAAAATCGATCATAACATCAGCTGCTTCGCGGCAGTCGAATATATCTGCGTAGACGGGAAAGCCATTGCTTTTGATATCGGGCATCTTGTCAACACCTGCAACGATATGCATATCGGTTGACTTAGTGGCGTTTTCTGCAATAACTTGTCCCATCCGGCCATTCGCGCCGCATACTATTATATTCATTGAAACCTCACATCTTCTGTTTTCTGTCCGGCCGGGAACACCCCGGTTTTACATCAAGTCAAACCCCAGCTTGCGAAGTTCGTTTTCAAGCAACGCAGCTTTATCAGGGCTCATTTCTGTCAGCGGCATGCGGGGCAGTCCGACTTTGATGCCGATCATGTTCATGGCCTTTTTGACCGGTATCGGGTTGACTTCGCTGAACAGAGCCTTCACGAGCGGATTGAGCGCGAACTGCAGCTCGAGCGCGCGCGCATGATCGCCGCTCAAGTAACTTTCCACCATCTCATGCGTCATGTGGGGCGCCACGTTGGAGACCACCGAAATCACGCCTTTGCCGCCAAGAGAGAGCACAGGCACCACATGGTCGTCGTTCCCGGAATAGATATCGATATTCGGGCAGACTCTGGCAGTTTCAGCTATCTGGGTGATATTGGCGCTGGCTTCTTTCACGGCGGCGATGTTGTCGTGCATGCCGATTTCCTTCATCACCAACGGGCTTATGTTGACAGTCGTTCTTCCGGGCACGTTGTAAGCGATGATGGGAATGCGCACTGCATCGGCGATCGCAAAGTAGTGGCGGATAAGGCCCGCGTCCGTACACTTGTTGTAATAAGGCGTCACAACGAGCAGCCCGTCAACACCGAGACCGGCGGCTTCTTTTGATGTTTCTATCGCGGTCTGCGTGTTGTTGCTTCCGGTTCCGGCAATCACCGGAACGCGGCCTGCCGCTTGCTTGACAACGAAATCTATGGCCTGCATATCCTCTTCTTTTGTCATGGTGGAAGATTCGCCCGTGGTTCCGCAGACGATGAGCGCGTCTATGCCCCCGTCGATCTGGTACTCTATCAGTGTTTCAAATGCAGAAAAATCGACGCCTTTGTCGTTAAACGGCGTGACAAGCGCGGTTCCGGCTCCTGTAAAAATACTCATTGTTTCACTCCTTTTTTTCGGTAGACCTTAAGCGATACTACCTGTCGAAATAGCCCTTGGCTGCCAGCAGCTCTGCCATCAGCACGGCGCCGCCTGCCGCGCCGCGAAGCGTGTTATGAGAAAGACACACAAACTTATAATCAAATATCGCGTCTTCTCTCAGGCGGCCTATCGATACAGCCATGCCGTTTCCGTTATCCCGATCAAGCCGTGTCTGCGGCCGCGCGTCTTCCTCGAAATACTGCAAAAACTGCGCCGGTGCGCTGGGGAGCGCAAGATGCTGGGGCAGCGCTTTGAAGCCTGCCCAACGGCTCTTTATCTCGTCGATCGGCGGTTTGCTTGCGAACTTGACGAACGTGGCAGCCATATGTCCGTCCGTCACCGGTACGCGTATGCACTGGCTGGTGATCACGGGCTTATCTGCATTCACGATGATGCCGTTTTCAATACGGCCCCAGGCTTTGAGCGGCTCCTGCTCACTTTTTTGCTCCTCGCCTCCGATGTACGGGATCACGTTGTCGATCATCTCCGGCCAGGTCTCAAAAGTTTTCCCCGCGCCTGAGATGGCCTGATAGGTACACGCTGCGATCTGTTCGATGCCGAAATCTCTCAAAGGATGCAGTGCGGGCACATACGTTTGTATAGAACAGTTGGGCTTGACGGCAATAAAACCGCGGCTCGTGCCCAGCCGTTTGCGCTGATAAGGGATAACGTCCATATGCTCCGCGTTGATCTCCGGCATCAGCATAGGTACGTCCGGTGTGCCGCGGTGTGCGCTGTTGTTGCTGACCACGGGTATCTCTGTCTTAGCATATGATTCCTCAAGCTCTTTGGTCAACGCCTTGTCAAGGCTGATGGCGCAGAAGACGAAATCAAGCGCTTTTGCGGCATTGATATCCATGGCGTCATGCACCATCATACCTGCTGCAGCTTCGGGCAGAGGCGTGTCCATAGCCCAGCGTCCGCTGACGGCCTGCGCATAAGGTTTCTCTGCCGAACGCTCGCTTGCGCTTAGAAGCGCGATATCAAACCAGGGATGATCCGACAGCAGTGATATAAAACGCTGTCCCACCATGCCTGTTGCACCGACAATACCTACATTAAACTTTCTCATGATTCCTCCAAAAATACAAAATTATAATAAAAACGGCACGCATGATCCAAACAGCGCACCATCATCTTTCTTTGTTGCAGATAAAAAGGATAACAGCAGCGCTCCGCCCCAACCAAGGGCGGCAGTTGTATGGTTATTTGCCATACCCCCAGAGAAAAACCATACGGAGTGGTTCACCCTTCGGCAGTTTCCCCTTTCCACTATGCCTCGCCGGCACCCGCTGCCTAAGCATAGTATACTCTTGAAAACCGCACCTCAAACTGTATCGTATTCATTTTTATAAATTATATCATCATAAAGAAGGTTCGTCAACAAAGCAAACCATACATGGTTCTGCGTTGTCAATTGATGAAAATACAAGCAACTCTATCTAAAGATAATTCATCAAGGCTTAACGCTTTTTGCCTATTGTGAAAATAAAGGCGGTGTAGTATATTGGAGTTTTGAGCCATATGATGGTTTTGTTTGAAAAGGAGGCGCTATGGAAGCCTATACCGCGCTTGCGGCTTTTTACGATAAACTCATGGACGACGCCGATTATGACAGATGGGCGGCCTATTTAAATACGCTGATTGGGCGCAAAAACGCACGCATATACGAAGCGGCCTGCGGCACGGGGAATATTGCCTGCCGCCTTATGGCTTTCGGGCATCAAGTGGTTGCATCAGACAGTTCGGCCAAGATGCTGTCTGTGGCATCGCAAAAAGCGCGTGAACAGGGATGTCCTGTGACGTTTGTCCGTCAGGATATGCGCGATTTTTGCGTGGGGAACAAAGTAAACTCTGTGGTTTGTGCATGTGACGGGCCTAACTATCTTGATACGGAAGGGCTTGAAAGCTTTGCAGCGTCAGCTTTTGACGCACTGACACAAGGCGGCGTACTGCTTTTTGATCTGAGCACGCGCGCAAAGCTTGAGGCCTTGGACGGGCAGGTTTACTTTGATGACAGGGATGATGTCACCTGTATATGGCACAATACATATGATAAAGCTGCCTGCAGTCTCAAAATGGACGTCACTCTTTTTGCGCGCGAAGGCAGTCTTTATGCAAAACACAGCGAGACGCATTTGCAATATGCGCATGAAGTACAAAGTGTCATTAAAGTGATGCAGCAAGCGGGGTTTGCTGCTGCCGAAGTTTTCGAATGCTTTTCGCACAAAACCCTGCGCGAAGACTCGCAAAGGGCGCAGTTTATCTGCCGCAAACAAACTTGAAACGGGTGAATGTTTTGATCCATTATGATATAATAAGGCCACGGAGGCACGATGAAAAACAATAAAGATAGACAGGGCAATATATTAAGCTTTAATCAGCCTGCAGAGTTTTTTATAAAAAAAGCAGAAAAGCATATCGATGCAGGCAATTTTTTAGAAGCGCTCGCGCTTTACCGTTGCGTACTCGGAATGGAGCCGGAAAATATTGAATATCTCTTAAGCATCGCACAGATCTATTCAGAGATGGGCCTTTATGCAGAATCGAATGATGTGCTGCTTAAAATCGCCAAATTCGGGAGCACACCTACGGAATGCCTGTTTGCACTCGGGTGCAATTATATGGGTATGAAGAATTATGAGCTTGCTGATGAAGCCTTTGAACAGTATCTGGCTGTGGATCCTAACGGCGAATACGCAGAGGACATTGATGAGCTTATCGATATGATTGATGAGGAAGAGAGTGAAGAGGAGGGCATGCTTCACGATGTCGGGCGCCGCATGGTGCTTGAGGAAGCCAACGAAGGCAAACAGAGCCTCGACAAAGGGGACTACAAAGGGGCGATCGCGCATCTTGAAAGAGCGGTCGGCAAAGATGCGTATCTTCATTCTGCGATGAACAATCTGGCCTTGGCGTATTTTTTTGACGGCAAAAAACAAAAAGCCATTGAAATTTCAAAAAGAGTCTTAACTCAGCAGCCTAGCAATCTGCATGCCTGCTGCAACCTTGCGCTTTTTTACTCAAATCTTAACGATCATGCGGCTGCTTCAGCGTATCTTGACAAACTCGATCAAACAGGCGATATTGCCCCCGAAGACATGCACAAAGTGGCGCTGACATATTGCGAACTTGGCTATCACGAGAAGGCATATAAATGGTTTCAAAGGATCGTGGCCTATCAGCCTTACGATGTGCGCATTCTTCATTTTTGCGGTCTGGCTGCCTTCAATTGCGGGCAATATGCCGAGGCGTTTGGCTGTTTTATCAAAATATTAAAGATCGACCCGGACAACAGCCTTGCCGCCTACTATAAATCACGGGCGGAAGATGCAAAAAAGAACAGGGCGCACAGGGAACTTGAGTATGTGTATCAGGTGCAGTATGACGAGATCAAGCGGCGCATAAGCTATTTGAATGAATGCCTCAAACAAAAAGACAAAAGCCTTGAGCATAAATGGCATAAAGACGCCTATTTTAAAGCCATTATTTTCTGGGGCCTAAACTTCGGCGATGAATACATCAAAAAAATCGTGCTTGAGATCATGAGCATGTTTTCCGACAAAAAGGTAGAAAACGCGTTTCGTGATTTTCTGCTTAAAAGCACCGAACCTGATGAGATCAAAAACGATATCTTTATGTATTTGAAACGCATGGGCGCGAAAGAACCCTATGTGGCTTATATACGAGGCGCCATCGCTGAAGTGCGTGTGGGTGCTGTTTCCGAAGATATCAAGTCCCTGCCTGCACCTTTCGCAGAGGTGCTTTCCAGCTTTATCAAACAGGCCAGCTCCAGATATGATGATAATTTTGTTTCTGCAGGTGTCGATTTGCTGGTTTCTATCGTTAAGGCACGCTCTGATGACGGTAAGTGGGTCAGGAAGCCCGAGGGCATGGCCGCTGCGCTTGAGTTGTTCATCAGCGAATTGATGGACAATGTGAACCTGCCACTGAAGAAGGATCTGGTAAGGATATACGGTGTTTCTCTGGCAACTATCAACAGATACTATGATAAGCTTTATGAGGATATACCCGGAGGAGACAGGCGCTTTGATTGATTTTGAAGAAAAATTTTCCCAATATCTTCAGGATTGCAGGGCACAGCTCGGTATTGAAGATGACCGGCTTGAAGAGATGGTGCCAAAGATCTATTTGGACTGGCTTGACAAACCTGCTGTCTGGCTTGGCGGAAAGTCCCCCAATGCGTATTTTGCATCGCTCGAAGATGTCAAACTGATAGAGCTTTTGGGGCATTACGTGCTGGCAGGGATAGCGCTGCCGGGGCCTTTGCTCGGATGTATCGTCGAAAAGAGCGCATGCACGTACCCGCTGCTCCTTTCGCTGATGAAAAATTACGACGGGGAAAAGAGCGGCGCGCTCAAATCAGCCATTGTACGTCTGATTGAAGAGACAGATCTCCCTCGGCCCTATGCGTATTATATCGAAGTGATTGCAGCTGCGGGCGAAGAGAGCAGCTTTTCTGAGGCCTGTGCCGACGAATTAAAAGGTGCGGGTTCAGACTTGCTCGACTGTGTTCTTTTAGCTTATGAGAACGTTAAGAGCCGCTACGCCGCGGATTGTTTTCTCGATGTGCTTGCGGACATGCCGTTTGATACGCGCGTCTATGAGCATGTGCTCGAGCGTTTTTTATACAGCGAGCAGCACAAAGCATTTTATGCAAGCTTGCTCGGCAAACTAGGCAGCGAAAATGCGCTGCCATATCTGGAAGAGGCGATGCGCCGACAGAGCTTAAAGTACTACGACTATTTAGCGATCAAAAATGCATTCGAAGCCCTGGGAGGGGAGATTGAGATCGAAAGAGACTTTTCAGGTGATGAAGACTTTGAAGCGCTGGCAAAGATGGGAGATTGAATGGCTGTAACATTTGAGGTTGTCAAAAACTGCACAAGGCTGCGAGAGCTCGTTGAGCAGTCCAACAAAGTTCTTGAGGTGATCGGCTACACGGATCACGGTCCAAGGCATGTGGGCTATGTCAGCCGTATCGCAGGCGAGGTGCTCGGCAAGCTCGGCAGCCCTTCACGGCGGGTAGAGCTCGCCAGGATCGCAGGATGGGTGCATGATGTCGGCAATATGATCAACCGGAAGAACCACGGGCTTAACGGCGCCGTGCTGCTTTTTCCTATACTTTGCGAAATGGGCATGAGCGTCAGCGAAGCGTGCGAAGTGTGCGGGGCTGTGGGGCAGCATGAGGAGGAGACAGGGCAGCCTGTCAGTGACATATCGGCTGCATTGATCATTGCCGACAAGGTAGATGCGCACAGGGCGCGCGTCCGTGCACGGGATGTCATACCGACAGGGATCCATGAACGCGTGAATTTTTCTATTCAGGCCACCAAACTGACCGTGGAAAACGGCATGATCGCGATAGACTACACCATGAATGCCATGGCATCTCCGATGGAGTTTATGAGCATTTATCTGTCCCGGATGCAGATGTGCGAAGAGAGCGCAAAGTTCTTGGGATGCAATTTCGCGCTGCATATCAACGGTGTCAAACTCAACAGATGGGACGAAGAGGATGGAATATAGCTGCTTTGCCTCTTGCGCTTTTGGCTTAGAGGCGTTGACCGCGCTTGAACTCAAAAAACTCGGGCTAAACGGCGTGAGCGTTCGTGATGCCCGTGTTTATTTTTGTGCCGACGAAGAGGGCATCGCGCGCGCAAACCTTTGGCTTCGCACCGCGGACAGGGTATATATCGTGCTGCATGAATTCACCGCCGCTTCTTTCGAGGAGCTTTTCGAAGGCGTACGCGGCATCGCGTGGGAAGAGTTTATCGGCGCAAAGGCGGCTTTTCCCGTCAATGCGGATTCAGTGGCCAGCACGCTTTTCAGCGTTTCAGATATCCAGTCGGTCGGGAAAAAAGCTGTCGTTAAGCGGCTGATGGAAGCGCACAAGGTGCGCGTGCTTCCGGAAACGGGGCCAAAACACGATATCCATCTGAAGATTTTACGCAACAGCGTATGTGCGTGTATCAATACGAGCGGCCCGGGGTTAAACCGCCGCGGGTACAGGGCGGCCAACGTGGCGGCGCCTATACGCGAGACGCTGGCGGCCGGGCTCGTCATGCTTACCGGCTGGAAAGAAGGCTGCTTCGCCGATCCCATGTGCGGCTCGGGCACGATCGCCATAGAAGCTGCCTTGATAGGCGCGCAGCGTGCCCCCGGACTCACGCGGGCCTTTGACGCACAGCATTGGGGCAGCTTTGCGCAGCCGTTTGAGAGACAAAGAGAGGCGGCGGGGCAGCAGTTTAAGCCCATGCAGCCTGTTTTTGCATCGGATACGGACAAAAAGGCGCTTGCTGCGGCAGCACGCAACGCCCAGACTGCAGGTGTTGATATAAAGATTTTCCACGCTGATGTCAAGCAATTTAAAAGGCAGGAATGCGTGGTGCTGACCAACCCGCCGTATGCGTCAAGACTCGGTGAAAAAGATTCTGTACACAGGCTTTATAGCGATATGGGGCGCAGCTTTGCTGCTGTAAAAAACAAATCAGTCATCACAGCGGACGACCAGTTTGAACGCTGGTTCGGCAAACGCGCAAGCAAGAAGCGCAAACTCTACAACGGCAATATCAGATGCACACTGTTTCAGTATTTTTAAGAGAACACCGGAGAATCTAAAAACTGCTTTTTGGCATTTTTTGCGTATGCTATTTTACGGCATTTTAATGACAGCGCTGTGTCTTAGAATATCATTGACGTGTCTACACGCGAATTGTATTATTGGAGTGATAGATGATGACTTAGAAAATCCCGAGGCAGCTGATAAATTTCTCGCTGACGCTGCAGGACCACAAGAGCAGACCGGGATTTCGGAACTATTTCATTGTGCGGCGAAAGGGATGATCCATGAAATTCAGCAAAAATGTCAGACGCCTCACCACGCTCTCTGTTCTTACCGGTTTGTCGATCGTTCTTATGCTACTGATACGTTTTCCGATTTTTCCGGCTGCGCCGTATCTGGAATATGAACCCATGGACGTTCCCATATTGATCGCAGGTTTTGCGTTCGGGCCATTGGCAGGGCTGGCTGTCACAGCGGTTTCCTCCGTCATTCAAGGCGTGACAGTGTCGGCTGCTGTCGGCGGTTGGGTGGGCATACTCATGCACTTTATAGCCACAGGCACGTTGGTGACGGTATCATCGCTGATCTATAAGCACAAGCAGACTGTGACGGGCGCTGTGATTGCACTTGTCGCAGGCACCATTGCGATGTCCGTCATTATGATACCCGCTAATCTGATCATCACTCCGGCTTTTTTTGGGACACCTCCTGAAGTTGTCCAATCTTTGCTGCTGCCTGTGCTCATACCGTTCAACCTGATCAAAGCCGGCATCAACAGCGCCATCGCATTTGTGATTTACAAGCCGCTGCGCAAGTTCATCATAAAAAATTGACACTGTATTGCAAAAGGCAGACACAACAGCGGCCAGTCAGAAGTGTGAGCGCTGTCCGTTTGCATTTGGAGCATAATTCGGTTATACTACTGCCAGCTTAAAAAGAGCAGGAGAGAAAACATGCCCGTATCCCGCCATGTCACCAAAAGCGCAGACGAGACACTTGAGCTTGGAAAAAAGACGGCCGAATCGCTCAAAAAGGGCGATGTGGTCGCGCTTGTCGGGGGATTAGGATCCGGTAAAACGGTGTTTGCCAAAGGTTTAGCGCTGGGGCTCGGCATAAAGGAAGACTTAACCAGCCCCACGTTTACGCTGCTGCGCCAATATCAGGGGCGGTTTGAGCTTTGCCATTTCGACCTTTACCGCATAGAGGATGAACAGGAACTCGAGCATATCGGCCTCTATGATTGTGCCGGAGGTGACAACGTCTGCATCATAGAGTGGGCGCAGCACGCGCAGCGGCTTTTTCCGACGTTTTGCGTTTGTTTTTCGGGTTCGGGAAGCGATGAGCGCGCAATAGAAATCAAAGAGGGAAAAGATGCACATACTGGCTGTTGACACAACCGGAATCGCATGCTCGGCGGCGGTGTTGAGCGAAGGCGCGATACGCTGTGAAACATACATGAACGCAGGCCGCACGCATTCCCAAACGCTTGGCCCGATGATTGATTTTTGCCTTTCAAGCGCCGGGCTTTTTATCCGTGATATTGATCTTTTTGCCTGCGCATCGGGCCCGGGCTCGTTCACCGGCCTGCGTATCGGCATCGGCATGATAAAGGGTTTTGCACATGCGTCCAGCAAACCGACTGTCGGTGTGAACACGCTGGATGCGCTCGCGCGCAACGCGGCGGGTACGGACGAGATCGTCTGTCCGGTTATAGATGCGCGGCGCAAAGAAGTATATACAGCAACCTATTTAAGCGGCAAGAGGATAACGGATTACCGTGCAGTTCCTCTGGTTGATGTACTCAGCTCTCTTAAAGGGCAACGTGTTGTTTTTCTGGGCGACGGTGCCGTCAACTATCATGATACAATAACCGCCGCCGATGCAGGCTTTCGTGTGGCGCACGGCGGCATCGTGCTGCAGCGTGCAGGTTCTGTCGGCATGGCGGCTCTGGACATGTTTAAAACGGGCATAAGCCAGGATGCGTACAGCCTTGAGCCTTTTTATCTGCGCGAAACGCAGGCAGAGCGTGTTTTGGCGGCAAAGGAAAAAAGATGAAGGTAACCTACCGGCAGGCGACCGAAAAGGACCTGGCAGACATTTACAATATTGAACTTGCGTGTTTTTTACGCCCATGGACTTATGCTTCACTGCAAAACGACATATGCAGCAATGAGTGGGCTTTATACATCGTTGCCGAAGCTGACGGCTGCATCGCAGGGTATTGCGGCATGCACACTATGTTCGATGAGGGTCATATCATGAACGTGGCTGTGATGCCTCGCTTTCGCCGTCGCGGCATAGGCAAAGGTTTGATTGAGGCTGTTTTCTGCATGACGGCTTTAGACTGCTACACGCTGGAAGTGCGCATTACAAATTTAGATGCGGTCAGCCTGTATAAACGTCTTGGCTTTGAGATCCTCGGCAAAAGACCTAAATACTACGGAGACGAGGATGCGCTGATCATGTGGAAGGGCAAAACCGCGCCTTGATAGTGACGTGCCAAAAATGTATAATCGACACGAATCCACAAAGGCAATCAGGAAGGCATGAAAACTAGCATAGACGGCATAAAAATCAATTATGAACAGCACGGGGAAGGAGAAGACGTTCTTGTGCTGCACGGATGGGGCGCAAGTATGGAAACGATGCGCCCTGTCATTGATGCGCTGTCAAGCCGTTACCGCGTCACGGCCCTTGATTTTCCGGGTTTCGGGGGCAGCGGTGCACCGACCGAACACTACGGTGTGCCACAATACGCCGCACTGACATATGCGTTGCTGCAGCAGCTCGGCATACAAAAAACGCACGTGATCTGCCACTCGTTCGGCGGGCGCGTCACCATACTGCTTGCTGCGCAGCATCAGCAGATGGTCGGCAAGATCGTGTTTACAGGCGCGGCAGGGCTATTAAAACGCCGCACGCTGCGCTACTATCTGCGCATATACGGTTACAAAGCAGCAAAACGCTTAAGCCGCGGGCGTACGGTCAAAAGGCTGCTCAAACCGCTCGGCATCGATGTGGATGCGCGCGTCAAAAACGCGGGGTCGCAGGATTTTAGGGCGTTGCCGGACAGCATGAAAAAGGTTTTTGTACGTATCGTGAATCTCGATCTGAAAAGCCGCCTCAAAGAGATAAAAAGCCCTTCGCTGCTGATATGGGGCGAAAAAGATACAGAAACGCCGCTGGAATTCGGCAGGACGATGGAAAAGCTGATCCCCGATGCCGGGTTGGTGGTCTTCAGCGGCGCGGGGCATTATGCTTTCCTTGAGTGCCTTGGGCGCTTTATCCATATCGTTGTCACATTTTTCGGAGGTTAACGGATGACGGTGTACATTCATATTGCTTTGTACATACTCACAGCGGCATTTCTGGTGCTGGCTTGCCAAAGATTTGTGCATATGCTGCAGCTCGAAGGGTACCGAAACAAGAATCTGTTTCGCTGGCTGTGTGCGCACCGCAGGGCGGTGTACGCTCTGCCTGCCGCCGCTGCTGTCTTTGGGATACTATTGGCCCTGCTTGCCAATGTGTTTTTTCCCGATGCGGCAATCTACATTTTCTTTGTATCTGGCGCGGCGTACCTGATTCTTATTATAGTGTACATACGGCGTTTGCGCGGCGAAAAAGCCAAGAAGCCGCTTGTTTATACCGGACGCGTCAAACGCTTGTTTGTTTATATCTGCGTTTTCCATATCATCGTATCTGGCGGAGCGTTGCTTCTTGATTTGCTTATGTTCTCAGGCACGGTGTTTGCGGGGACGGCGCTTTTTTTATTGATACTGCTTGCAGGTATCGGTGTGATGGCAGCCAATCTGCTTGCCATGCCGCTTGAAGCCGCCATTCGCGGCTGGTATCTTCATGATGCCAAACGCATACTCGCGCAGCGTGGCGACCTTATCCGTATCGGCATCACAGGCAGCTATGGCAAAACCAGCTGCAAATTTATTCTCGGCACCGTACTGTCCGAACAGTACAATGTACTTGTGCCGCCTTCAAGCTACAACACGCCCATGGGTTTGACGCGGGTTGTGCGTGAGCAGCTTGAAAGATCGCATGAGGTGTTCATTGCGGAGATGGGTGCGCGCTATCAGGGAGACATCAAGGAGCTTTGCTCCCTTGTGCATCCGCAATACGGCCTTTTGACCTGGGTCGGGCCGCAGCACCTTGAAACAATGGGCAGCATTGAGAATATCGCGAAAACAAAATACGAGCTGGTCGAAGGGCTGCAGGAGAACGGAACCGCTTTTTTCCCGGCCGATAACGCCATTTGCCTCAAGATGTATCAAAAAACCACGCATGATAAATACCTTTTTGCGCTGGATTACAAGGGAGATGCGTATGCGCGCGCCGAAAATATACAGGCCGGAAAATATGGCAGCCGTTTTGACCTTATACTTGACGGAGAGCGTATCGCTTGCGAAACAAAGCTTCTCGGCAAGCATAACATCGTCAACATCACGGGCTGCGCGGCTGTCGCCAGAAAACTCGGGCTGACAACGGCGCAGATCCGCCTGGGCATCCGTAAAATCCAGCCCGTGCAGCACCGGCTTGAGCTTCTGCCCATGAAGGGCGGCGTCACCGTGATCGACGATGCATTCAACGCCAATCCTTCGGGCGTACGCGCGGCAATGGAAGTCATCAAGATGTTTGAAGGGCGCAGAATCGTCGTCACGCCCGGGCTGGTGGAGCTTGGCGCACAGGAAAAAGCGGAAAACTTTGCGTTCGGAAAAGTGATGGCAGAGGCTGCCGATATTGTGTATCTGATAGGCCAAAAGCACACACAACCTATATACGATGGGCTGATCGAAGGCGGTTTTGACAAAGCGAGCATTTATGTTTTTTCTTCGCTTGACGAGGCGTCAGAATCGCTGTGGCAGCAGGCGCGTCCGGGCGATGTGGTGCTGTTCGAAAACGATTTGCCTGACAACTACAACGAATAGGAGAGTTATATGAAAAAGAACCTGGCTGTTACTTTCGGCGGAAGGACCGTGGAGCACGATATATCCATCATCACGGCTCTGCAGCTCATGGCCAACGCAGACAAAGATAAATACAATGTAATACCCATATATATCGACCGTGACGGCAAGTGGTATACTGGCGATAAGCTGTTTGATATGGCTGTGTTTTCCAGCTTTGACCCCAAAGCGAAGGGAATAAGGCGCGTGTTCCTCTCATGCGCGGCCGATGCTACGCTTTATGAGTACGGCAAAAAACAAAAAGAAATCTGCCAGATCGATGTGGCGATACCTGCGATGCATGGCATGCACGGCGAGGACGGCACCTTACAAGGGCTTTTTGAGCTTTCTGACATACCGTACGCCAGTGCCGGGGTGACAGGCTCTGCTGTCGGCATGGATAAGATCATCATGAAATCCGCTTTTTTGGGTTTCGGCTTCCCTGTGCTTGACTCAGTTTTCTTTGAACGCGATGAATTCTTTGATGACAGCGATGGGGTCTGCGAGCGGGTGGAGCAAAAGCTTTCCTACCCTGTGTTTATCAAGCCGGCGAACCTTGGCTCAAGCATTGGCGTCAACAGGGCGGATGACCGTGAAACACTGCGTTTTGCTCTCGAAGTCGCGGCACTG
>Ga0351880_1149_pt1 | contig 16581 bp, 11 predicted proteins | sample BONcelFGM3001E13_FD_206766 | JGI IMG/M metagenome (GOLD analysis project Ga0351880, IMG submission 206766) | Enriched cells from coal bed in the Powder River Basin, Montana, United States - BONCAT cells FGM rep3 HSBNCT.FGM.300.1.E13 ...
CGTGGCATAGTTATTTGTGGAAGTGGAAACGGAGTTAACATGGTTGTTAACAAATATCCGGAAGTAAGATCTGCGCTTTGCTGGAACAGTGAACAGGCTGAATTAACCCGCCGACATAACAATGCGAATGTAATTGCACTTCCCGGCAGATTTATTGACTTTGACGAAGCTTTGAAAGCCGTTAAGTTCTTTTTAAATACTGAATTTGAGGGAGGAAGACATGAAACCCGTGTGAATAAAATAAACAAAATACGCATCTGATAAATGACAGAAATTTATAACAAGTTCATACAGGATTCAAAAATCAAGTCTGCCGATACTAATCACCGAAAGATAATCGGGTATAACATCGGCAAATACGATAGTGCTGTGAAGTTGGGCAAACTTCAATATTCTGATATTGAGCTTGCTAAAAGGAATGCTGCTTATCTTAAAAATAAAGTAATTGGTGATCTTGAAAAATTTCTGATTGAATTTGAAGTCAATTTTGAAAAAAACGGTGGAAAAGTTATCTGGGCTGAAGATGCTGAAGAAGCATTGAAGCAGATTACCGAAATAATTAAACGTTCGGGTGCAGATTATGTAGTGAAGTCCAAAACCATGATTACTGAGGAAATCGGGCTTAACGAACATCTTGGTAAAAATGAAATTGAGAGCATTGAAACCGATCTTGGAGAATATATAGTTCAGCTTGCCGGTGAGCAACCTTACCATATTGTTACCCCGGCCATGCACAAAACCAAAGAGGAGGTTGCTGAACTCTTTCAGTCAAAATTCGGACTTCCGTCCAACAGCACTCCTGAACAAATTACTGCATTTGTACGCAATAAACTGCGCGATAAATTCTATAATGCAAAGGTTGGCATAACCGGAGCCAATTTTCTGGTTGCTGATACCGGATCAGTCTGCCTTACCGAAAATGAAGGGAATGCTTTGATGAGCGTTTCATTTCCGGAAATTCATATTGTGGTGGCCGGTATCGAAAAAGTGATACCATCAATTGATAACCTTGATACTTTCTGGCCATTATTGGCTACGCATGGCACCGGGCAAAAAATAACTGCCTACAACAGCATTATAAGTGGTCCCAAAAGGGAAAATGAGTACGACGGTCCTTCTGAAATGTTTGTTATTCTGCTCGATAATGGCCGGTCAGAGGTGCTTTCGCGAAAACATCAGCGGGCTGCGCTTACCTGCATCAGATGCGGCGCCTGTTTGAATGCTTGCCCTGTGTATAAAACCATTGGCGGTCATGCATACGGAACAACTTATAGTGGCCCGATAGGATCAGTAATAACTCCCTGGATGAAAGGACTGGACGAATACAAACACCTGAGTTTTGCATCCTCTCTCTGCGGAAGTTGTACTGAAGTTTGTCCGGTAAAGATAAATCTCCACGAACTATTGCTTTATAACCGCAATGACAGCGTTAAGGAAGGCTATTATACGGTTTTTGATAATTTATCGATGTGGAGCTGGAAGAAGATGATGCTTAACCGGAAATGGATGGATTTTGGAAAAGCAGGATTTAAGAATTTTCTTCTGAAGAATATTGTTGGAAACATTTGGGGTTCGAAGCGCCAATTGCCGGAAGTAACCGAAAAGAATTTCAAACAATTATGGGAAGAGCGCAGAGAAGGAAAGGTAAAAACACGTGCAAGTTACAAGGGAACTGTACCTGAAGGAATCAGGCGCGAATATGCTGAAAGCGGTGAAGTGGTTGCTGCCTATACCTTCAAAAATGGTATAATGATTGCCGAAGGCATTGTGGATGATGAAGGGATGAGAGACGGACCATGGAAAGAATTTTACGAAAATGGTCAATTGCGGTCTGAAGGGGTTTATCGTAACGGAAATCGTATAGGAAAATGGCGTTTTTATCATGCCAACAGTAGCCTGGAACAGGAAGGTTCGTACAACAACCAGGGCAATACCGATGGTTTATGGAAATGGTATTACGAAGATGGTTTATTGCTCAGGGAAGAAAATTTCCTGAATGGAAACTCTGAAGGCATTTTTACCGAATTTGACGAAAAAGGAAATGTAATTATTCAGGGCGAATATGTTGATGGCCTTGAAGAAGGTTTATGGAAATATCAGCACGGAGATCACCGCGAAGAAGGTATTTACCGTGGAGGTATGCGAAACGGCGAATGGAAATATTATTACGATGATGGTCAGCTAAGTTTTCAGGGATCCTTTATTGATGATAACCCGAATGGACGCCATATCTGGTACTGGCCCAATGGAAAAAAGAAAGATGAGGGCGAATATTTAATGGGCATGAAGAATAACGATTGGGTTCAGTACAACAACGATGGAACTGTTTTTATGGTAATCTCATATCAGAATGGTGTGGAGAAAAAATATGACGGCATAAGGATTAAACCGGAGTTTACTGAATAATTCAATGATTCAAAATTCAAAGATTCAATTTCAATGTCGTTTAGTTAAGGCTTCGTATTTTTAGAAAAGTGAATCAAATATCCTTCGACTCCGCTCAGGATGACTGTCAGTCTGAGCGGAGTCGAAGACGATATTCCTTAACTAAACGACATTGGATTAAATTTGTGCTGTAAACTTTTACAATCCAAAAAAGACTTATGAATAAATTTATTTTTTCTTTGGCAATTCTAAGCGGATTTTTTATTTCCGCACTTTCTATGGCTCAAAGTACGGATATTATATTGTCAAAACCCGATCTGAATTCAGGCAAACCACTGATGGCTGCCTTGAACGATCGCAGCTCAGCACGTGAGTTTAATGAGATGGATCTTTCGCACGAACATTTAAGCGGATTATTATGGGCTGCTTGTGGAATCAACCGTCCTGAAAGTGGTAAGCGAACAGCTCCTTCGGCAATGAACTGGCAGGATGTAAGGATTTATATTTTTCTGAAGTCGGGGATTTATCTTTACGATGAAATTTCCCATAAATTGGTTCTGGTTAAAGAAGGTGATCACCGTAAAGCAGCGGGAACGCAGGAATTTGTAGCCACAGCTCCTGTAAATCTGATTTTTGTATCAGATTACAGCCTTATGAAACAGGCTAAAGAAGAACAAAAAGATTTCTATGCCGGCATCAATACCGGTTTTATTTCACAGAATGTTTACCTGTATTGTGCATCCGAAGGGCTCAATACTGTGGTAAGAGCATCTATTGATCGCGATGCACTTCATTCACTTATGAATCTTAAACCTGAACAGCACGTGGTGGCCGGACAAACGGTGGGTTACAGGCCGTAAAAACCCTTAATTTTATTGATTATTTTTTCTTATTCCACCGTTACAACCGGCCACGGTTTTGCTGTTTCCCACTCACCACGGGTAAAATCTGGAATGTCAATGCTTCCGCTGCGGTTGTTTACCGATTGCTCGCTTAGCGGAACAATACACGACCACGCGGCTGCATCATACACATCCTGATCGAGGGGCAGTCCATTGCGCAGACAATAAATCAGGCGGTAATCCATCATAAAGTCCATACCGCCATGTCCACCTACTTTTTTGGCTTTTTCACCGATTTGTTTTACCAGGGGATGCTCATATTGAGCCATCAGCTTATCGTATTCTTCTGTTTTCAGATATTGATGTGCGTTGGGTTCGAGGGCAATGGCGGGCCGGGGCCACTTGCGTGCCATTCCTTTGGTGCCGCTGATCAGGTGCAGGCGGTCGTATGGTCTGGGGCTGGTGGTGTCGTGTTGAACCATTAGTGAGTGACCATTTACTGTATGAATCAGGGTTGTGTTCATATCTCCAAGCTTATAAGCTTGTCTGGCTTCATTGGAATCGGGACCAAACTTTTCTGCGGCATAAAGGCTCATGCCTGCCTGTTTGGTTGACATGGATGTAAGGTAGTCGAAGCGGTCGCCACGATTTATATTCATTATCTGGGCAATGGGTCCAAGTCCGTGGGTAGGGTAGAGGTTTCCGTTGTGTTTTTTACTGTACTCAAGTCGCCAGAAATTGTAATATCCGCCTTCGTTCTGTTTCAGGAATTTAAGTTCCCGAAGATCGTGAATGTAGGCACCCTCAGCATGCAGGATTTCTCCGAAAACCCCATTGCGGGCCATATTCAGGGTGGCAAGCTCGAAGAAATCATAGCAACAGTTTTCGAGCATCATGCAATGTCGTTGGGTTTCTTCGGCGGTATCAACCAATTGCCAGCATTCTTCCAAAGTCATGGCTGCCGGAACTTCCAGAGCCGTATGTTTGCCATGTTTCATGGCGTGTATGGCAATGGGAGTATGCAGATTCCAGGGTGTACAATTGTAAACCAGGTCAATATCATCGCGTTCACACACCTTCATCCAGTCTGTTTCGCCAAGGTATTCTGCTGCCGGTTTATGACCGGCTTTGGTGATTTTATTGTTGGCTTCTTTGACAAAATCGGGCACAAGATCGCAAACGGCATTTATCTTCACGCCTTCAATCTGCAACAGTCGTCTAACTGCATCTTCGCCCCTCATACCAAGGCCGATTACGGCAATACGAACGGTTGACAGGGGTTCGCAGGTCAGGCCCATGGCTGTTTTATTTGCAGAAGGAATATAAATCCCTGTACCTGATGACTGACCGGCAAATACATTTCCGGCGGTTCCAAGTCCAAGTGCAGCAGTTCCCAATGCAGCAAGCTTCAGAAAGTCGCGACGGCTGTTGTTTTGTTTTTTCATACTCAGAGGATGTTTTTGGTGCTATGTGCAATGGATTTGATGGCAAATAGGATCAATACCAGAATTTGCTGTAAAATTAATTTTTTTTCAAAAGTTCAGGAGTAATGGAAAAAAAATGTTTTGTCTGTATGGCGGTTTAAACTTCGGGCAAAAAAATATGAGACTATTGTTAGCAGAAAATCATTAATTTTGAACCGGAATGCAGATTTATACCTGCATTAGCAACTGATTTTAAGTTTATGAAAAAAGGCAAAAAAGAAGGTCGTTACATCAGGCTTTGCGCGCAAATAGAAGATTTGCTTGTAAAGAGCCCCGATCAGACAGCCCGAATGTCAACCATTGCTGCTGTGCTTATTCACAAGATGGAGTATTTCTTCTGGTGCGGGTTTTACCGGGTTGATGGTCAGCGACTGATTGTGGGTCCTTATCAGGGTCCGCCGGCTTGCCAGATACTTGAAGGACGCGGTGTTTGTCTTGCTGCTGTTCAGCAGAATCAAACCATTGTAGTTCCTGATGTTCATCAGTTTCCCGGTCACATCGCCTGCGACTCCCGGTCGCTTAGCGAAATAGTTGTTCCGGTAAGAAACGCCCAAGGAGAAGTGATAGCAGTGCTTGATGTTGACAGCAAAGAGATAAACTCATTCGATGAAACAGATGCACACTATCTCGAAAAAATAGTGGCGCTGCTCAAGGATTAGCAACAAAAGCCATCATACTTCTGTTGATAGAAAAAGACGGATACTTTCAGCAAACAAAGATTATAACCTACAAACATTACAACCATGACTTTCGGAATAATTCTGGTCATCAACCCCAAAAACACCTCATCAAAGATTGCAGTTTATAAGGATTCCAACATCTGCTTTCTGAAAACCATTAAATACACCGATGAGCAGATTGCTGCCTGCGGAAGTATTCCCGGGCAGATTGAAATGCGTAAAAATGCAATTTTGAAAGAACTTCAGGAAAATGATATCAACATTAATAAGCTCAAGCTGGTAATTGCCAGAGGTGGTCTTATCAAACCGGTAAAGTCGGGTGTTTATGAAGTGAATGATCTGATGCGTGAAGATTTGCTGAAAGGGGTCATGGGAATGCATGCCACCAATCTGGGAGGTATTATTGCTGCAGATATTGCAGCTATGACAAACGCTCAGGCACTGATAGCAGATCCGGTAGTGGTTGATGAAATGGAGGATGTGGCAAGAATATCCGGGCATCCGTTGTTTGAACGGAAATCGGTTTTTCACGCACTCAATCAAAAAGTTGTAGCCCGTAAGTATGCAAAATCTACAAGCCGCAAATACGAAGACCTTCAATTGCTTGTGGTTCATGCAGGTGGTGGCGGAATTTCGGTAGGAGCTCATAAAAACGGGAAGGTGATTGACGTAAATCAGGCTTTTGATGGCGATGGTCCATTTTCGATGGAGCGCGCCGGAAGCTTGCCTGCCGGGGATCTTGTAAGGCTATGCTTTAGTGGGTCCTATTCTCAGGATGAAATTATGACAATGATTACTGCCAAAGGCGGCCTTTATGGATATCTGGGAACAACAAGCATCAATAACATTGAAAAACGCATTGCAGAAGGTGACGATAATGCCGCATTCATTATGTACGCTATGGCTTATCAGTTGGCTAAGGAAATTGGTGCCATGTGCACTGTGATGGATGGTAAACCCGATGCGATCATATTATCGGGCGATCTTTTCCAGAACAATGACTTCACCAAACAGTTAAGTTCAAAAATAGAGAAGATCAGTTCAATTTCGGTTTACCCTGAGGAAAATGAACTGGACGCGCTGGCCATTAATGCAATCGGAGTAATGAAAGGCGAAATTGAGGTTCTGCAATACGTTTAAATATTTTTTAAAACAAATACATTCTTTGGCTGACTGATTTTTTATTAGTTTTGCATCGCTGAACTGTTAAGTTCAGTTAATCAAACACTTTCAACTTTGGAAGACGCTGATCTTGATCCTCATATACAGGTGTTGTCGATATTGATGAACATATTTACCGGTTCTTTTTCTCCCGGTATTGTTATTGGAATTTTAATTATGCTGTTGTTGCTGGCTGTTTCTGCTGCCATCAGTGGTTCTGAAATTGCCTTTTTCTCCCTTGGGCCAGCACAATTACAAGACCTGAGAAGCGATAACAGCCAAAGCAGTCGCGATATAAGACTTTTGCTTGAAACACCCAAGCGTTTGCTGGCTACTATATTGATTGCCAACAACTTTGTAAATGTTGCCATCATTCTGATTTCCTCATTTATTATGAATTCACTTTTCAATTTCGGCAACTCTCCTGTGCTGGGGTTCATAATTCAGGTTATAGTAGTTACGGCTCTGATTCTTTTGTTTGGCGAAATTATGCCCAAAATATATGCTACGCAGTATCCGATGAAAATGGCTCGTTCAATGGCATCTCCATTAAAATTCATGAAAAATTTTTTTGCACCATTAAGCTATCTATTGGTTAAGTCAACCAATATTATTGATAAAAGAATAGAGCGCAAAGGTCATGAAATCACCATGGACGATCTGTCAGAAGCACTGGACATCACTACATCGGGCAGCAGTACACCCGAAGATGAAAGAAAGATTCTGAAAGGAATTGTTAAATTCGGAGACATTGCTGTTCGGGAGATTATGACTGCCCGTATTGATGTGACTGCGGTTGATGAAAAGACCACTTTCGACCGTATTCTTGAAATTATTCTGGAAGCCGGATATTCAAGAGTCCCTGTTTATCGCGAAAGCTTTGATAGTGTTACCGGAATACTTTACATCAAGGACTTATTACCAAACCTCAATAAACAATCAGAATTCAAATGGCAGGACCTGCAAAGGCCGGCATTTTTTGTCCCTGAAAACAAAAGGATAAGTGATCTTTTGCATGAATTTCAAACGCGTAAAATTCACATGGCTATTGTAGTGGATGAATATGGCGGTACTTCGGGACTGGTAACCATGGAAGATATTCTGGAGGAAATTGTGGGTGAGATAAACGATGAATTCGACAGCGAAGCCGATAACATTCATTTTCTTCGCATCGATGAAAATACCTACATTTTTGAAGGAAAAACCCTGCTCAACGATTTTTGTAAAGTGTTGGGAATTGAAGACCGTATATTTTCCGAAGCTAAAGGAGACTCAGATACTTTAGCCGGACTGATGCTTGAACTTGCCGGTAAAATTCCCGAAAAAAACGAATCCCTGCAATTTGAAAATTTTACTTTTTTGGCTGAAACCGTTGACAAAAGGCGAATCAAAAAGGTAAAAGTTATTTTTGACAACAATAATTCCTGATGGAATTGGTTCTAAATCTTATGCGTCAGTTTTCCAGTTTCCCGCGAATTCTATCTCTGCTTATTGTTGCTTCAATGGCAACACTTATTGGTTGTGGAGATACTTATATGCCCAAACCCAGAGGATATTTCAGGATTGATCTTCCTGAAAAAGAATATCAGGTTTTTGATACAACTTACCCATATACTTTTGAGTATCCGGTGTATGCCATTATTTCTCCCGACAATAATGCGGCAAATGAACCCTACTGGATAAACATTGATTACCCCCTTTTTAAAGGTCGTATTCACATCAGCTATAAAGCGGTGAACAACAATCTCTCAAAATACACAGAAGATGCTCATGCACTGGTAATGAAACACATACCTAAAGCAAGTGCCATCGAAGAAATACGGATTGACAATGAGAAGGCAGATGTTCACGGACTGATATACGACATTAAAGGGTCGGGAACAGCCTCTGTTTATCAGTTTTTTATCACTGACAGTACCCATCATTTCGTAAGAGGAGCCCTATACTTTCATGTGCTTCCCAACAACGATTCTCTCGCTCCTGTGATAGATTTTGTGAAAGGCGATATTCAGCATATGCTGGAATCATTCCGGTGGAAAAAACAACCCTAAACCGGTAGTTTAAATTTCATCACCACCTCACCTGTTTCCTGATTAACTTCGATAGATTGGCTGTTCATGCCAAGGTCTTTTCCGGTAGCCATTTTAAAAATTCCTGCAAGAAACTGCATTCCGCTATTCATTACCTGCTCTATTTCCTGTGTTTTCTCAGCTTTCTCAGGGCTTGGTGCTGATGTCCGGGATATGGTGGGAACCTCAGCTGTTGCCGGAGTTTCCTCAGGTTCCTCAAACAAATCCAGCACTCCTTGCCCGGCAATTGATTTTTCCGTTTTTTCTGGTGCGGATTCATGAAGAGCAATTGGTATTTCAAGCTCTGGCAAAGGTTGGTTTTTAGTTTCAGCAATAAAAACTTCAAGTTGTTGAATAAATTGCGATCTTCCTTTGGTAGAAAAATCAACGAAGTTTGTGGTACTCGAGCTGTCGAGAACACCATCAAAAAGGTTTTGCTTGATCAGCAAACCCGAAGCGATCTGCTCTTCAATACTGTTTTTGGTGATAAAGTTAAAGATGGTGAGTTTGTTGCTTTTCTGACCCAGACGGTCGATACGTCCGATTCGCTGGTTCTTTTTGGCAGGATTCCAGGGTAACTCAAAGTTGATCAGGGTATCAGCTACCTGAAGGTTAAGGCCCGATCCGCCGGCTTCGGTGGAAAGGAAAATTTTGATCTGAGGGTTGTTTTCAAACCGCTGGATCAACTCGCCACGGAGTTTTACAGGAACGGTTCCATTCAACTCAGCAAAACCAATGTTGTTCTCTCTCAATACCTGGCCAATGAGTTTGTGAACCTTCAACCATTCTGAGAAGATTATAATTTTTCGGTCGGAATTGGCAACATCAAGTTTTTCAAGCAGAATATATTTCAGCTCTTCCAACTTTGGCGATTCGTTGGTTTCTTCGTCAATCAGGTAAGTTGAATCGCATACCATACGCATGCTTGCAAGCAGCAATTGCAGCTTTTGCAGATCGTAAGGTGTCATGAATTTTTTACTGATTATACTGGCAATTCCTCTTGCATATGATGCGTGGTATTCAGCCTGAAGCGGCGAAAGGCTCACCGGAACATTGAATTGCTGAACATTGGGCAGCTGTTCCAGCACTTTTCGCTTTTCGCGGCGTATGAGGATTGTATCGAGCCGTTTATTCAATTTCTGAAGATCATAATAACCATTGATCTTATTCTGCTTAACCGGGTCGAACAGGCAATGCTGGTATGAGAATTCCCAAAGCGGTCCGAAAAATCTTGGGTTTATGGCACTAACCAGTGAAAATATATCAATCAGGCGGTTTTCTATTGGCGTGCCTGTAATCACCAGTATATGTTTCACCATCAATTTGCTGACTGATGATGCTGTTTTGGTTTCGTAGTTTTTAATTCGCTGAGCTTCATCCAGAATCAGAAAATCATACGCTGCATTGTTCAGCGCAATGCGGTCGCGCAATATGGTTTCGTAATTGATAATGTAGAAAAAATGATCCTCATCTTTATACTGCATTTCACGCTCTTCGGGTAAACCGCCAATTACAAGGGCTTTTTCGCCGGTGAATTTTTCAATCTCTTTTTTCCATTGTTCTTTTAATGAGGCCGGGCAAACCACCAGTGTTTTGCGAAATCCGAATACCGCTTTTTTCTGTATCGCGGTTACAATGGCCTGTAAAGTTTTTCCCAGGCCCATTTCATCGGCAATAATTGCAGTTTTGCGGAATAAGGCAAATTCAACCCCTTCTTTCTGATAAGGGAAAAGCTCGGTTTTGATAAGTGAATAATCGGGATGATACTCTTTGCTTAATTTTGCAAGCATTTCTTCCTCGTAGGCTGTTTCTATCTTCTCCTGTACTTCGGGGCGGATGCGGATAATCGGGAATTCAACGGCTTCATTCAGAAAGCCAAGAAAAGTAATGGATTTGCTATCATCGATAAACCGTGCATTCTTAAAGTACCGCGAAATAAGCAATTGTTCATTCACAGGCAGGGTGTGCGGATAATGCCAGGTAATTTTGTAATCGTTCAGCGGATCGCAGTATATTTCAATGAACGGATAGGTTTTGTTCATCCGGTTATAAAGCGAATGATTGTTCTTTAATTCCTTGAAAGCGAACATAATGTGCTTGGTGGTACCGAGCTTGTTCAGCCTTGAATCCATGCTGTCGCTGTAGCCGGTTTCATTTTCAAAATCTCTGAGAAATACCTTGTACTTTATGCCGTTTTCGTTGGTAAGAATGTGATCGCCGTAAATGTTTGATGCCCATTTTATGTGATATTTTGCATTTTCTGCCTTCATCCTGCGCTCATCCATTACCCGCTTAATCATTCCTTCGCGAGTATATTTTTTGTGCTCCAGAACTTCGCGGACATCCAGCAGGCTAAGCTCATATTCAACCTGCAAAAGACAGGCATATGAAAATCTGTCCCAGCCACTTCGCTCACCTTCCATTACTGGAATCACATCATTATCGTAAACATCCAGTTTCAGCTCAAACTGCCTGGCTTGCTGAGTATGGCTAACCATCAGTTCAAAACTGACTGCCGATTGCGAAAGTATCTGACAATCATTGTTATTGAATTTTAATTCGCCATGTATCAGTTCTGTCTTTGGAAGAACTTCTCTGACTTTTTTGATCTGATTGAAAATGATTTCCCTGATTTCCATATTATCTGGTAATTGCCGGTAATTCTTGTGATGAAAATGATTTGTCAAAAATACATATTCCCTGAAAGCATTCTTCAGTTTGATATTAACTATATTGACGGTTTTTCAACATTACGGAGAAACGATTATCTATCGAAGCACATAGTAGAACCATACAAATTTATTCTCTGTTGTTTGGTTCTCAAATCGTTTACTATTATGATATAAAACACTGTCATTTACTGTAGTTGAGATAATACAATCCACTTTGGGTCTTTCAATGGGAACAGAACCAGAGATATTTTTCACTTCGATATGTATTGGTCGAAGAGGGTGCGTATAAGCATTTTTAAACAAAGGATATTCCCAGTCTTCGCGGCCCAGGATTAGTCCGATGTTTTTGAATCCAAGCCGTTTTATTTCAGACGAAACGGATTCATATTCTTCATATTGATGCAATTTATTGGCATACATTTTTTTGGATCTATGGTCGGTTACCGAAATATTTGTGGTAAACCGGGTTGACAGGTAAGGTCTTGAGCTGTTGAACAGAACAACCAGCAGCGCATAACCGAGGGCAATAATTGCAGCCATTTTTAAATACCTGATATATTTTTCGTTGATTTTGAATGCATAGCAAATCAGAGGTATAGAGAGCATGAAAACCGGGGTATGCAACCGCGTATGCCAGGGTTGCCATTTCAGGTAATAACTAAAAAGAACGGCTTGAATTAAAATGGCGATGGCAAGGTAAAGTATCAGCCGGTTTACCCTGATATTATTCCGGATCAGCGCTTTCGCAATCAGAAAAATGGCAATAAGGATCAACAGAAAGTGGAGTGGGTTAGGGGCGGTATCTTCATGTGTGGGAAGATCAGACGCACCTTTGTAAACCTCCCCCGGGAAATTTGTACGGGGATCATCTGCATCCATTCCGGCAAGATTATGCAATTGAATAACCGCTTCTTTTGATATTCTGCTTAATGGATAAGGCCCTAAGTGGTTGCTTATATTTTTAATAAAGTTTGATACAAAAATATCAGGGCCCATAATTTCGTTGGCATATCGGCTTTGCTCTGCTTCGCTGACTCCCAGAATGTGTCCGCTCATCTGATAATTGCGATAATAATGTCCGGCATTTATTGCAATCGCAATCAGCGCCGCAGCAATTGAAAACACCAGCAATGAGTATTTCCTTAATTTATAAGTTTTTATAAGCAAAGCAACGCCAAAGAACAAAAGAACAGGAGCAAGAAATATATATGCAGTCCCCTTGGTGAGTATGGCAAATCCAACAGATAATCCGAGAAAAATATAATTATTCAAACCTTTCTCTTTCAGTGACTTAATTGCGAATAGTGTTGCTGACAGAATAAAAAATGAAACGACAATATCGTTTTGTGTACTTGATGCCTGAAGTATAACTTCGGGGATGGTAATCAGCAACACAATAGCTATCCACCCGAACTGATGTTTAAGCCCAATCAGTTCAAGCAGCGACAATAATACGATCAGACAAAAAATCAGAAATACAAACTGCACAGCATTTGAGAAATAATCGCTCAGGCTGAGAAGGTTAACATGAAGAATTACAAATTCTGCAAACGGGGGTTGATACACTTGTCTCACAATGTGAGTCGGGAAGTGGCTCAGCGATTGCTGACTTATCCAGGCTGTTATTCTGGCCAGGTGATAAGTCATTGAATCCCAGTTGTTGGGAGGATTTATGATGCCTTGTAACAGCACCAATGCCAGGATAAACACCACAGCATAAAATCCAATCTTATGCGAACGTAACATCGAAGGGCTGAACCGTTGAAAGCTGTCTTTCAGATTTCGGATGAACAGTTTTAAACGCGATCTTCTTAAATATAGTAACACCAGACAACAGGTAGAGAATACCGACCATAGGATTACCAATGAACCATGATTCAGCACCTTAAAAAAGGAAGTTAGTTCCGTAATGCCAGCCAATAGTAAAGAAAACAACAGAATACTTTTGATTCCAGTATCCCTAAAGCCGTTGCCTGGACTTGTAAATATTCCAACAGAAAGGAAAAACAGAACAAATCCAATTAATAATATAAGTAAAGCCATTTTACCGGATTAGTAATCAAATTCCACAATTTCTGGTTTAGCCAGAAATACTGGTTTTCCTGAATTCCGCAAATTATAACAGGTTCAAAGTCAGGATGGTTTAAAATTACGAAAATTTAATTTTAAAATTACAAATCACTTTTGTCCGGGGAAACTTCTGAAGGTGTTGTAAATAGATTGATGATAGTGAATTGCAGCCATTGTAGGAGGTTGAGACTTTACATATTGTTTATTGTTTCTAATTGTCTCAAGGGCAGGCTGATGGAGGTTGGTGTGGCAAAAGTGCGAATACTAAACTTCATATTGTCGCCGAATGATCTGCTGAAGATTGCATTCAAAATTCCATTTTTACACTCATTACAGATGTTCATGTATCCTATAGAGTTAGGTCGTACTATTTCAGCTAAGAAACTGAATACCAGTATATTAAATTGATTTATAAGCAATAGATATCACCAGATTATTAGTATAAAGAGTTAATAATCAGATTTTTAAAAATTATGTTACTTGCTAAAAAATTTATTCATACATTATCCATAATTGAAATTAAAGAATACTTTTGTGCAAAAGTAGAGTGATATGTCAGAATTAGTGGCCTCGTACGAACGAATACTTCTCACGAAGCTAAAAAACAATGACCAGTCCGCATTTACCGTTATTTTTACGAAATATTATTCTGACCTGGTTCGGTTTTCGTTCGGGTTTACACATAATGCAGATATTTCTGAAGAAATTGTTCAGGAAGTTTTCCTGAAATTCTGGGAGAACCGTTCTTTGCTGGATATTCACACTTCGCTCAAATCCTTTCTGTTGAAAAATGTTCAGAATCGTAGCATTGATAGCCTGCGCCATACGGACATCACTAATAAATACATCTCTTTGGTCCTCGGCCATGCTATCATTTCGCAAAACGACACCGAGAATTATATTTTATATTCAGAACTACAGACCAATCTCAATCATGCACTGGATAAAATTCCAATCCAATATGCAGAAGTTTTCCGGATGAGCCGTATGGAAGCACTTAAATATCAGGAAATTGCTGATAATCTCGCAATTTCCGTTCGCACAGTTGAGGCACGCTTAAGTAAAGCATTGGGGATGCTGAGAGAAGAGCTTAAGGATTTTCTCCTCCTGGGTCTGATAATCTATCAACTTTTTCATTGAAAACTTTCCGGGTAAATAATCTGTTTCATAAAGCTTTATTTGATGCTTTTTTGAAATAATGTTGTTTTGTGGATGTGGGTTTTAATTTTTAAAACGTCGTTATAATGATTGATGAAAATATGAAAAATACAAATTCCGGTTGGGTTGATAATTTAATTGTAAGTTATCTTGGAGGTAAGGCTTCAAAGGATGAAATCCTGAAGCTGGAATTGTGGGTTCGCGAATCGGATGAAAATCAAAAATATTTCGCACAGTCAAAAAATATATGGGAAGCTTCTGCCGGATTTCCATTATCTACAGATAAAGCATTAGCCAAGGTTTTAAGCCAAATAAACGCTAAGCAGAAAGGCTTGACCTTATGGCAGATTGCGCAAAGGCTTGCAGCAATATTGTTTATACCCTTGCTCATTTCCATGTTGTGGCTTTATACAGGGAATGAATTTAAACGCTCAAACTCAAACATTACCTACAATAAGGTAGTTGCTGCATTTGGAACTTTTTCCGAGCTGGAACTGCCTGATGGATCAAAAGTGTGGTTAAATGCTGGCAGCTCCTTGATGTATCCCGATAAATTCAGCAGCGATAACCGAATCGTTCACCTGGTCGGAGAAGCATACTTCGAAGTTCATTCCGACGAAAGCATCCCCTTTTTAGTCAGCACACCCTATTTTACTGTAAAAGCAACAGGAACCAAATTTAATGTGCGGGCCGAAAAAGATTTTCGCACTCCTTCAGTTACTTTAATTGAAGGTAAAGTGGCCGTACAAAAAGCTTGTTCAGATAATAACGGCGGACTGATAGCCCGTTTGAAACCTCATGAGCACATGACTTACGATACCTTAAGCGGTAATTTCAATATACAGACCGGAGATCCTTACAAGCATTTTGCATGGAAAGATGGCAAACTCGTTTTCCGGAACGACAACATCAGTGAAGTTGCCAGAAGGATAAGCCTGCAATACAACGTGGATATCGAAATCAGAGGAGACGAAATTAAAAAATATCGTTACAGGGCAACATTTGAGAATGAACCTTTGAGCGAATTATTGAGACTCTTGAAAATTTCGTCCCCGATTGACTATACCGAAGTCAAGCCAGAAGCATTGCCTGATGGTACTTTTTCCCGAAGAAAAATCATAATTTATTCCATAATTAATTGATTTTGAAAAGTCTGATGCCTATGTGCTGCTGTAACTAAAATAATAAGCCGGATAACTTTCTGTTGTTGAATCCGTGGTTTATTGTTTCAGAGGCAAGGCTTTACATGAAGCTGCTTTTCTTAAATCAATTTTATTAATTATTGGCAAAATTGAAGTTATCTGAAAATGATAATTTCAGTTAACGGGATATTTGTTTTCTTTTTTTACCTTAAAACTTACCATAATATGAGATTTTTTTTACTTACAGGCCTGTTGTTCCTTTTCATTTTAGTGCCCGCCCGGCTTGATGCACAGTCAACAAAAATAACATTGAATCTGGTTAATGTTCCGTTGAATGATGTGCTGAATGAAATAGAGAAAAAGAGTGATTTCACATTTCTTGTCAACGAGGAGGTTGTTGATGTTACAAGGAAGGTAGATGCAGTTTTTGTCAACACGGCTATAAAAGATATTCTTGACCAGCTATTCAAGGGCGAGAAAATCAAATATGTAACAAGCGACCGCCAGATTATTATAACCCCAACCAGGAATAAAGGCGGGGATTTTCAGCCAAAAAAAGTAACCGGAAGAGTAACTGATGAAAAAACCGGAGAAACTTTAATAGGTGTAACTGTGAAGATTAAGGGTACAACCATGGGTACAACAACCTCTGTTGATGGAACCTATTCAATTGATATACCCTTATCTGATGCCATTCTGGTGTTTTCATACGTGGGCTATGAACCCAAAGAAATGTCGACCAGGGATGTTCAGGTAATAAACGTTGCAATGCATCAGGTTGCGACCGAACTCGAAAGTGTTGTTGTAACTGCCTTTGGTATCAGGCGGGAGGAAAAAGCCCTTGGATATGCTGTTCAGAAAGTTGACGGCAATGGATTGCAAACAGTAAGGCCTGTTGATGTAGGAACTTCACTCACA
>Ga0351880_1146_pt1 | contig 15894 bp, 16 predicted proteins | sample BONcelFGM3001E13_FD_206766 | JGI IMG/M metagenome (GOLD analysis project Ga0351880, IMG submission 206766) | Enriched cells from coal bed in the Powder River Basin, Montana, United States - BONCAT cells FGM rep3 HSBNCT.FGM.300.1.E13 ...
AAGGAGTGTCACTATGGCTACTGCCCTGCGCACGATCTTCTCGGAAGAGGCTTCCTTCTCGGCCCATTTCGCGATTTCAAACTCCTGCGTGGCCTTGGCGCACTCCACGATGATCGCCCAGTCCGCGGGGTCGATGGAATCCTTCACGGCCTTGGAGGCAAGTAAGATCTCGGGCACGCGGGTGTGCTGGTCGAGGATGTAGAACTTGGCGGCTTCATAGTCGCCCATGTTCTGGTACGTAGGCCAGTTGTTCTCGGCGCCGTCGATCACCTTCTGGGTGATGGAGGCATACACGTCATTGGGCCCAATGCCCGTAACGCCTGTCGCGCCCAGGGCTTCCACCATGGCGACCATCATGGGGTTGTTCTGCACGCGGATCTTGAGGCCCGCCATGTCGGCCACGGTATGCACTTCGCGGGTCAGGTAGAAGGAGCGGCTGCCCGCGTCGTAATAGCACAGGCCCACCAGACCGCTGGGCACGCCGTCTTTGTTGACGCCGGTCTCAATATCGGCAAGCAGCTTCTGGCCAAGCTCGCCGTTGAGCACCGCCCACATGTGCGCCGCGCTTTTGTACAGGTAGGGCATCTGGATGGCGTTGATGGAGGGCACATAGCTGCCCACGGGCGAGGCGGACACGCGCGCGAAGGCGAGGTCGCCGATTTGCAGGGCTTCGATGGCTTCGGTCTCCTGACCGTAGAGCGTGCCGCCCAGGAATACGTCGATCTTGATGCGGCCTTCGGTCTTCTCCGCCACGAGGCGGGCGAACTCGGCGTCCGCCAGCGAGGTGGGGTAGCCTTCCGCATGCACTTCGCTGAGCTTGAGAACGGTTTCGGCAACGGCCAGTGTGGAGAGGGCGAAAACCATCACAAGGGCAAGTACCAGTGACAGAACCTTTTTCATTTGGATATTCCTCCTCAGAATTGTTCGCCTGTTGGCGCCTGACACACGCGGCATACGGGTCGCGTAAGAGCTTACATCGATAATTGCAATTCTACTTTACAAGTGCTTTTTGGTCGGTTAACTTCCATACAAGATAGCACAGGCCGGAAAAGCAGGATATACAACAAGGAAGCGAAAAAAATGATATGGAACTAGTGTGGAACAGAAGTAAGCGTTTACATGAAACGTGTCAGAAAGCGGTTCCACAGCTTGCTTTTATCCATTTTAGAATGGTAATAATGGAGCATATACGACCATATAAGACTGGTAATCCGTTCGAGATGCGGGATATCCGGCTATGCCAGCCTGTCAATGGGCTGTGGGCAGCCGCTTTGCAGAGGGTGCCGCGCTTGGCGGGGCTTATATGCCAGCCATGGGCAAAACGGGCTTACTTGACGAAACACGGGCGAAACAAGCGCGAAAGGCATACCGGCATCCACCCGCCGCGCGCGGCCATTGGCGGCGGCTTTTCGGGCGGCGCGAGATGGGCAAAGGCATGCTGCGAAGGGGATCGTGGGCCTTCGCGGCATCCGCGGGCACCGGCGCAGCGGCTATCCTGCGCGGGGCGAACGGGAACCGCGCCCCTACCGGAAATACAACATATATGGGCGTTTGCATAAAGCTGTTTCTATGAAACGGCGGCTTGCAGTGCGGGCAAAGTGCAAAAGGCAGGGGGCTGCCGCCAACCAGCCGACGGTATCAGCTACATGGAAAGGCCCCCGCGCGTTATGCGTGGGGGCCGGATCGCTGACGAACCGATTTGCTACCATAAAGGGCATCGTATTGAGCCTTAGGCGCTCGTGGTGCTTGCGCTGTAAGTGTTCAGGCACAAGGCCTACGGCTGGCAAGGGCTTTGTCCCTGCGCCCCGCCACGGCTTTGACCTTGACCTATTTCTGCTGCGGCTACAGTTTTTGCTGCAAAACAGCGGCCCCCGCGCGTTTGCGCGGGGGCCGCAGTCGGAAAAATTAGCGGATGAGCAGCGTCTTCTCGGTTTCCTTGTCGAAAAAGTGCAGGTGGTTCACGTCGAAGGCGACCTGAATGTTCTGCCCCGCGCGGCTGGTGGTGCGCGGGTTCACGCGTGCGATGATGTTCTCTTCCTTGCCGCTGGTGTTCAGGTAGAGATACGTCTCCGAGCCCATCAGTTCGATCACGTCCACCTTGCAATCAACCACGGAATACGGCGCGGCTTGCACGAACACATCCTCGTCGTGGATGTTCTCGGGGCGGATGCCCATGATGACTTCGCGGCCGATGGCGCTCTCGTCCGCGAACTTCGCCAGCTTGCTGGGCGGGATCACGATCTTGTTTTCGCCGAAGCGGGCGACCGTGTCCTTGCCTTCCTTCTCCAGACGGACGTTGAAGAAGTTCATCTGCGGGCTGCCCATGAAGCCTGCCACGAACAGGTTGTTGGGGAAATCGTAGAGGTTCTGGGGGCTGTCCACCTGCTGCACATAGCCGTCCTTCATGACCACGATGCGGGTGCCCATCGTCATGGCCTCGGTCTGGTCATGCGTCACATAGATGAAGGTGGTCTGCAGGCGCTGGTGCAGCTTGGTAATCTCGGTGCGCATCGCCACACGCAGTTTGGCATCCAGGTTGGACAGCGGTTCGTCCATCAGGAACACCTTGGGCTCGCGCACGATGGCGCGGCCGAGGGCCACGCGCTGGCGCTGGCCGCCGGAAAGTGCCTTGGGCTTGCGGTTCAAAAGGTGAAAAATGTCCAGCACCTTGGCGTTCTCTTCCACGCGGGCCTTGATCTCGGCCTTGGGCACCTTGCGCAGCTTGAGGCCGAAGGCCATGTTGTCAAACACGGTCATGTGGGGGTAGAGCGCGTAGTTCTGGAACACCATGGCGATGTCGCGGTCCTTGGGGGCCACGTCGTTGACCAGCCGGTCGCCGATGTAGAGCTCGCCGCTGGAAATCTCCTCCAGGCCCGCCACCATGCGCAGTGTGGTGGATTTGCCGCAGCCCGAGGGGCCGACCAGCACGATAAACTCCTTGTCCTCAATGTCGAGGTTAAAGTCAGAAACGGCGGTCACATTACCGGCGTACACTTTGTAAATATTCTTGAGGGATACGCTTGCCATGTTACAATCCTCCTTAGCTCATTTGGGAACGGCATAACTTGATTGCCGCTCATCATGGGTTTATTATAACGGTTTCCGCGTTGGTTGCAAATGGTGCAAAGTCACAAAGATTATGAAACGCCTTTGTACACGATGTACACGACGGTCAAAGCATTGCCATATCCCATCGTTGCAACGTTTCAGGGCCCGCGAGGGATGCATTTCCGACGGGGTCGTGGTATAATGGCGGCACGCGGGCAACGAGCGACAGGAGGATGGTCAGGGCATGGTCAAGGGCGTGATTTTCGATCTGGACGGCGTGATCGTATCCACGGACGACTGCCACTATCTGGCGTGGCAGCGCATGGCGGACGAGGAAGGCATCGTCTTCAGCAGGCACATCAACGAGCGGCTGCGCGGCGTAAGCCGTATGGACAGCCTTGACATCATACTGGAAAAGGCGACGCGCGTCTACACCCAGGCCGAGAAGGAAGCCATGGCCGCACGCAAGAACGCTTACTATGTGGAACTGATCGGTAAGCTCACCCCCGAAGATATCCTGCCCGGCGCGATGGACGTGCTCACAGCGCTCAAGGCGCGGGGCGTGAAGGTCGCCATTGGCTCATCCAGCCGCAACACGCCGGTCATTCTTTCGCAAATCGGCCTGAGCAACTACTTTGACGCCGTGGCGGACGGCAACATGATCATCCGCAGCAAGCCCGACCCCGAGGTGTTTGTGCTGGCCGCGAAGCTGCTTGCCCTCGCGCCCGTGGAGTGCCTCGTGGTGGAGGACGCCGACGCGGGCGTGGAAGCCGCGCTGGCGGGCGGTATGAAAGCGCTGGGCGTGGGCAGCGCCGCCGAGAACCCCCGCGCCACCTACCGCGCGCGCGACCTGTCGCACATCGCGCTGGACGTACTGCTCGCCTGAGGGCGAAACGCAAGGAGGAACCCCAATATGAAAGATTACGCGCGCGACGTGCTGGATGCGGCGCTGGCCACCGGCGGCGATTTCGCGGAGATTTTTTACGAGGATCAGCGCACCAACCAGCTGCAGCTGGTGGGCGGACGGGTGGAGATGATCAACTCCGGCCGCCTGCACGGTGCGGGCATCCGCGTGTTCACGGGCCTGAACGCCATTTACGCCTACACCAACGATACCGACCGCGAAGGGCTGCTGCGCTGCGCGCGGCAGGCGGCCTCCGCAGTGCGCGCGGAGCGCCGCGCCCCGCTGCGCGCCAAGGCGCTGGCTGCGCCTGACATGCCCCCGCCGCATGTGATCCGCCTTTACCCCAGCCAGACGGAAACCAAGCGCAAGATCGACTACCTGCGCGCCGCGGACGCCGCCGCGCGCGCCGTGCACGCGGAGATTGAGCAGGTGCGCTGCACGGTGGGCGATACCGAGCAGGATGTGATCATCGCCAACAGCGAGGGCCTCTACGTGGAGGACAGCCGCGTGCGCACGCGCATGGCGTGCATGGCCGTGGCCAGCGACGGCAAGGAGAAGCAACTGGGCTATGAGGCCCCCGGGGCCATGATGGGCTATGAGCTGTTTTCCGCCCGGGTGGACGCGGCGCGCGTGGGCCGCGAAGCTGCCGAAACGGCGCGGCTGATGCTGCACGCGCCGGAGTGCCCCGCGGGCGTCATGCCTGTAGTGATCGACAACGGCTTTGGCGGGGTGATTTTCCACGAGGCGTGCGGGCACAGTTTGGAGGCCACCAGCGTGGCATTCGGCATCAGCGAGTTTACGGGCAAGCTGGGCCAGCAGATTGCCGCCAGCTGCGTGACCGCCGTGGACGACGGCACCTTGCCCAATGAGTGGGGCAGCCTGCGCGTTGACGACGAGGGTTTGCCCACCACGCGGCTGGTGCTGATTGAGAACGGGATGCTGAAAAACTACATGATCGATAAGCTGGGCGGCAAGCGCATGGGCATGGCCCCCACGGGCAGCGGCCGCCGCGAAAGCTATGCCTACGCGCCCACGTCGCGCATGCGCAACACCTACATCGCCGCCGGGCAGGACGACGAGCGTGAGATGATCGCCACCATGGGCGACGGGCTGTACGCCAAGAAAATGGGCGGCGGCTCGGTGGACCCGGCCACGGGCGGGTTCAACTTTGCGGTGTCCGAAGGGTATCTGGTCAAGGACGGGCGCATCGTATCCCCCGTGCGCGGCGCGTCACTGATTGGCCGGGGCGCGGATATCCTGATGCAGATTGACCGCGTGGGGCGCGAGATGAAGATGGCGCAGGGCATGTGCGGCAGCATCAGCGGCGCGGTGCCCACCAACGTGGGCCAGCCGATGATCCGCGTGAAGAAGATGACGGTGGGTGGCAGGGCGTAAAGCCGTGTCCGGCGGTAAGGGTCAAGCCCGCGCGCCGGAGACCGGCTGCCTGCGACCAATCAGACAGGAGTGAATAAGGCCATGAAACCGGATGAGTTTATCAGCAAGCTGCTGGACGCCGCCCGCGAGGCGGGGTTTAGCGTAGCGGAAGCCTATCTGCTGGAGGATGAGAGCTTTAAAGCGGTGGCGATGAACGGCGAGATCACCGAATATGCCAGCCAGATGACGCGCGGGCTGGGCTTTCGCGCGATGCTGGACGGGCGCATGGGCTATGCCGCCACCGAAGCGTTGGACGAGGCGGCCATCGGCCAGCTGATTCGCGGCGCGAAGGACAGCGCTCAGTACTGCGAGGACGACAGCGAGCAGTTCATCTACGGCGGGCAGGAGCCCGTAGCCGCGCTGCCCCTGACGGGCACCGACGCGCCCGCCGAGGACAAGCTGGCCTTCGCGCTGGAGATGGAGCGCGCCGCCAAGGCCTACGACCCGCGCGTGACGCAGGTAAGCTACGACACGGTGCAGACGGGGCGCGCCATGGTGCGCATCGTGAACACCAACGGTATGAACAAGCAGTACGAGCAGAGCCTGTGCGGCGCGTACCTGCAACCCGTAGCCCGCGAGGGCGAGCATACGTCCACGGGCTTTGAGATCCGCTTTGCGCGCGATTTTGCGGCGCTGGACGCCAAACGGCTGGGCGAAGCCGCCGCCGCGCGCGCTGTGGATTTGCTGGGCGCAAAGCCTGTGCCCTCCGGCCAGTACCGCGTGGCGCTGTATAACCTTGCGATGGTGGACATGCTGGAGACGTTCGCGCCCGTGTTTTCGGCGGAGAACGCGCAAAAGGATTTGTCGCTGCTCAAGGGCAGGATCGGCGAAACGGTGGCCGCGCCTTGCGTGACCATCGCGGATGACCCCCTGCGCACCGACGGCTTCGCCAGCCGCCCCTTCGACGCGGAGGGCGTACCCAGCCGCCGCAACGTGGTGGTGGAGAACGGCGTGTTCAAGACATTTCTGCATAACCTGAAAACGGCTAAAAAGGACGGCGTGCAAAGCACCGGCAATGCCAGCAAGGGCAGCTACGCCGCGCCTGTGCGCGTTGCGCCCACCAACTTTTACATCGAGGCGGGCACGCAGACGCTGAACGCGCTGCTGACAGGCATCGGCGACGGGCTGCTGATTACCACGCTGGAGGGCTTGCACGCGGGTGCGGACGAGGTAAGCGGCGACTTTTCGCTGCTGGCCAAGGGCTTTGTGGTGGAGGGCGGCCTGCGCGGGCGCGCGGTGGAGCAGATCACGGTGGCCGGTAACTTTTTTGAGATGATGAAGAACGTGCGCGCGGTGGCGGATGATTTGCGCTTTCCGGCGGGCGGTTTCGGCGCGCCGAGCGTGGATGTGGGTGTGTTAAGCGTAGCCGGCAAGGAAGCGGAATAAGGGTCAAGGGCGAAGCCCTTGTGGGGTGCAGGGGCAACGCCCCTTGCCCGCCGGAGGCCCCGCCGCAGCGTAGAACCGCAAGCGCGCACACAGCGCCGCAGGCGCTATGCTGCGCGCGGCACGCAAGTAAGCAGAATAAAGAGGGGTCAAGGGCCAATGGCCAATGGCCCTTGCGGGGTTTGGGGCAGCGCCCCAAAAGCCCCCGCCGCAGCGACAAACCGCAAGCGCGCACACAGCGCCGCAGGCGCTATGCTGCGCGCGGCACAGCCGCCAACAAACCAATAAACCAAGGGAGCGCAACACCGCGCTCCCTTTCTTTATACTTGTATCAAACGTTTACCGTTCCGCCCTACTTCCCCAGCGCACCCACCGCGCCCACCACAAACGACACCCCGAAATACACCAGCATCCCGCCCAGTGCCCCCACGATCCACCTGTACACATTCTCGTTGATAAAGCGCCGCGTTTTGCCAATCATCCACGATATAAACCCGTACCACAGAAAATCGGTGGCGATGTGGCCGATGAACCACACCCCCGCGCCCCAGACGCCGAATGCCTTGTACGCCGCCAGCAGAAACCCCAGCCCGATGATGGCCCACCATAGCAGGAAGTACGGGTTCATGGCGCTGATGAAAAAGCCGCTCGCCACCATGCTTTTGGGGCTGGCCGCGCCGGAGAGCGCAATTTTAACCGTGTTGCGGATGGCCCCCACCGCCATGGATATGCCCATGTACGTAAGCAGCGCGCCGCCCACCAGCCCGATGGCTGTTTGCGCCGCCTGTGACTGCAAAATGATGTCAAACCCCAGAAAGATGAGCGTGACCAGCAGCAGCTCCAGCAGCGCGTGCCCCAGCATGATGGTCAGGCCGGACTTGAGCCCGCCGGAAAAGGCCTGCCGCACCGTGTAGGTGAGCAGCGGGCCGGGCATGACCGCGCCGGAGAAGGCAATCGCCATCGCGGAGAGAAACGTAATCAGCATGGCTGCACCTCGCGCTGCGTTATTGGGTTGAGGATAACACAGGTCGGCACGCAGCGCAAGGGGTGCGGACGAGATCGCCGGGCGTGCGCGTGCGGCAGTTGGCGCGTACACCGCGCGGCGGTTGGCGCGCTTGCCCGCTTCGCCTATGTCGGCAGGCAGCAAAACGGGGGGCGACCCATCGGCTGCCCCCCGTGCCCGTTATGCCTCCGGCAACGCTTCCGCCGCCGCGCTTTGCGCAATCACTCGCCAGTAGCGCGAACCGTCGCGCTCGCGGTCCAGAAAGCCATACTCCACCAGCTCGCGCCGCAGCAGAAAATAATCGCCGAAGGTGTGCCAATCGTCGCAGATGGCGTTGATCTCCCGCTCGGTGTAGTTTGTCTCCGGCGTAAACTGCTCCGCCAGATAGGCAAGCACCGCAAGGCGTACCGCGCGCCGCTGCGGTAGGTGGATGATTTTGCCTTCGCCGTCCAAAAACCGCCTGATGTCCGTTGCCTGTTCCATGCGTGTTTCCCCCGATATTATCCGTGCGTGTTCTCTTTTTCCAGCTGAAATGCCAGCAGCACACCGATATCCTCCCAAAACGCGTCGTCGGTCTGGGTTTCCTTCTTCTGCAACTGGTCGAGCACCGTGAACGTGAAGGATTGCGCGCCGTATTGCAGCCACTCTTCACGCATGGCCGGTTCGGGGCAGGATTGGGTCGCGATGGCGAAAGCAAAGCGGTTCTGCTGCCCGGGCAGGTTCACGGTGGGCTTGACCCACCGGCGGTGGTTTCCCTCGCAGGTGATGCAATACACGCCGCCCACCACGGGCTGATCTTGATATGCGGTTCTGAGTGCCTTCCGTTTGGCCGTATCCATGGTACCACCTCGTTTGATGTTGGGGGCACGGTTGCCTATACCACAAACAGCCCGTGCACGCTGCAATAGTAGTAGAGCTTCTTGTTGGCCTTGCGTTGCAGGATGCCGGGCGCAAGCCGGGGCAGGTAGGCCGCCGCGTCCTGCTCCGGGTAGAGCTTGACAAACACCAGCCGCTCGTTGACCACATAGGCCACAAAGCTGATGTAGTGGCTTTTTTGCATCTCGTGGCGGATGCGCAGGTAATACTGGCCGTCGGTATCCTCCACTGCGGGGGCGTGGGCTTCTTCCGCAGGCTGGGGCACCAGCGGGGGCAGCCTGCGCCCGCAGCAGGCGACCTCCGCGTTGCCCGTGGCGGTAAGCACATTGCCGCAGGTGGGGCACACGTACAGCCGCAGGTGCCGCAGGTTGCCCGCCTCCGGCGCGTTGGGGCGGATGCTGCCGTCCAGTATCTGCTCGATGTTGACCCCAAACAGTTGGGACAGCTCACCAAGCACGCTCACGTCCGGGCAGCCCAGCCCGCGCTCCCACTTGGAGATGGTCTTGTCGCTCAGGTTCAGGTGATCGGCCACCTGTTTTTGTGTCATGCTTTTTTCCTTGCGCAGGCGCAAAAGCAGCGCCCCTACCTTGCCGCAATCCATGCTGGCCACCTCCAAACAGGGGTATTGTAGCGGATTGGAAGGGGAAGTGCAATCTACGATGCGTAGAGGGGGGAGGATTCCGTATAAGTAATCGCTCAAGTGTCGGTTGGAGTTATGGCTTTGCGATAAACGCTACCAAAATATGGTGACTGTCACGACATGATGTTGGAGAGGGGTCTTCACCTTTCTTTGAAGACCATAGAGTTTCATAAGGGCAGTGGCAGTTTGACATGATCCCATCAGAGGAGTTTATCAACGCACGGAGTTACTTTCTCTGAAGAAGGAATAGCTTATAAGCAAATAATTCTCATGATATGCAATCTGAATGCAAGATATCAGCTTTGCCAGCTCATAACACTATATTAACATCAATTTGATTATGTAGAACTTCACATACTGACTGGATATGGAAATGTCGTTGTGATATAATTTGACAATATCAGTGAGGGAGGGGTTTGAATGGGTGAGAATGCATATTCAGATCCTTTCTCGCCTCATTCTAAATGTATTACCGCTCAATTCGATAGTGCTGTATATGCAAGAGACACGCTCAAGCTAATCAATCTAGTTGGACTGGCGCTAGATGTTCTAGATGCTGAGGATGATGCTTCACAAGCGCGTATCTATTATTCACTGGGCACAGTGTACGGTGATTTATCACGCTTGACTTCAGAGAATACTATAGATTTACATGTTAGGCAATTATTCTATTTTCGCAAAAGCATGTTCCTTGTCGAGTCGGACGCTTGCAAGTCACAGGAATATTTGCCATATATCAACGCACTCAAGGCGAGTTTATATACTAATTATGGTAACGCACTAGAACATTGTGGACGCATAATTGCAGCCATCAATCAATATAAAAAGGCATTATCAATTAGAGATAAATTTGGTATGGCGCTTGGAAATCTAGGGATGGCATATAGACATTATGGATTCCTGATGAGCAATCCTGAGGATAGAGATATTTTACATCACTTCGCTTATTCGATGCTGAATTCGGCTCTGTGTATTAATGATGAGAACACGTACTCTGAAGCAAAAGCTTACTTTGGAGCAGCGATAACTAGTTATGATAGCGAATACACTAGGTGCTTTCTCTTGAAGCCTTTGACTATTGAGAATGCCAAGTATTCACTGAAGAAAGAACAAAAATACCGAACATGGGCTTGGAAGAACGGTTTTTTCTTGAATCCACTTAATGATTTAAACGATACGGAACTCATCTTTGCATATGATACAATTCAATTACCAAGTATATCTACTGATATATATCAAAAACCCATATATCATGGTATATTCAACCAGATCAAACAAGAGTACATATTTGCGCGGTATCAATTCTATACAAGTCAAGAATTTGCCAGCAAGGTTCATTTCGCTGATAAAGATACATATTTAGTAAATCTGCCGGATTATCCTCAGTACTCATTACGCATTGAAAACTTGAAAACAGCGTTTAGGACATTATTTTCTTTGCTTGATAAAGTGGCTTTCTTTATCAATTCGTATTTCCATTTGGGAATTCAAGAGCGAGATATTACTTTTAGCAGCATATGGGATAGCAAGAAGAACGGGAAACAAAGTTACCAATATCAAAACACTCTCGATTTCACAAACAACTATCCTTTGAAAGCTATATACTGGATTAGCAGAGATTATTACATGAAATATCTTGATTCTCCAAATCCTTATTTAAAAAGAACTAGCACAATTCGCAACGCTCTTGAACATAAGTATGTGAAAGTAATATGGTGTGATTCTGAGGAAGTTGACGACGAATCAAAGGATGGATTAGCATTCTACATCACTGAAGCTGAACTTGCAATAGAGACTCATAGATTACTAGATATATTACGGGAAGTAATTATCTATCTTTCAATGGCGGTTGCAATTAATGAAGAGAAGCGAATCGCACAACTTGACACCGAACGAATACCGCTTGTTATGCCTCTGCAAATATTTGATGATGATTGGAAGCTATAAAGCAAGTCTATCACAATAAAGGTGCAGCGACATGTCAACTACTAAACATAGGCGGGGTTGCTTTGTACAACCCCGCCTTTATTGATACAATATTCAGAGATAATTTACTCCCTTACTTCCCCGCCTCTTCAATCGCCACAGCCAGCGCCACCGTCGCACCAACCATGGGATTGTTCCCCATGCCGATCAAGCCCATCATTTCCACATGCGCGGGCACGGAGCTGCTCCCCGCGAACTGCGCGTCGCTGTGCATGCGGCCCATGGTGTCGGTCATGCCGTAGCTGGCGGGGCCGGCGGCCATGTTGTCCGGGTGAAGCGTGCGGCCCGTGCCGCCGCCGCTGGCAACGCTGAAGTAGTTCTTGCCGTTTTCGATGCACCACTTCTTGTAGGTGCCCGCCACGGGGTGCTGGAAGCGCGTGGGGTTGGTGCTGTTGCCGGTGATGGACACGTCCACCTTCTCCAGCCGCATCACGGCCACGCCCTCGGTCACGTCGTCGCAGCCGTACACGCGCACCTTGGCCTTTTCGCCGTTGCTGTACGCGGTTTCCTTCTCAATGCTCACTTCGCCCGCGTAGTAGTCCATCTGGGTCTTGACATACGTAAAGCCGTTGATGCGGCTGATGATAAACGCCGCGTCCTTGCCAAGGCCGTTCAAAATCACGCGCAGGGGCTCTTTGCGCACCTTGTTGGCGGTGCGGGCGATGCCGATGGCGCCTTCGGCGGCGGCAAAGCTCTCGTGGCCCGCCAGGAAGGCGAAGCACTTGGTTTCGTCCCGCAGCAGCATCGCGCCCAGGTTGCCGTGGCCGATGCCCACGGCGCGCTGGTCCGCCACCGAGCCGGGGATGCAGAACGCCTGCAGGCCAAGGCCGATGGCCTCGGCGGCTGCGGCGGCGTTCGGTACGCCCTTCTTCAGCGCGATGGCCGCGCCCAGCGTGTAGGCCCACACCGCGTTTTCAAAGGCGATCATCTGCACGCCCTGCACGATGCCGCGCACGTCGATGCCCTTGGCCTTGACAAACTCGGCCGCCGCGTCCAGGTCGGCAATGCCGTACTCCGCAAGCGTTTTGTTGATTTTCGCGATTCTTCTTTCGTACCCTTCAAAAGTAGCCATTTCTGCTCACCTCTACTTCTTGCTCAGTTTATTTGTGGCGCGGGTCGATGTACTCGGCGGCTTCGGTAAAACGGCCGTAGGTGCCGACGTTCTTCTCGTACGCTTCCTTGGGGTCCACGCCCTTTTTGATGGCTTCCATCATCTTGCCCAGGTGCACAAACTGGTAGCCGATCACTTCTTTTTCCGCGTCCAGCGCCAGCTTGGTCACGTAGCCCTCGGCCATTTCCAGGTAACGCACGCCCTTCTTCACGGTGCCGTACATCGTGCCGATCTGGCTGCGCAGGCCCTTGCCCAAATCCTCCAGCCCCGCGCCGATCTCCAGCCCGCCCTCCGAGAAGGCGCTCTGCGTGCGGCCGTAGGCAATCTGCAAAAACAGCTCGCGCATCGCGGTGTTGATGGCGTCGCACACCAGGTCGGTATTCAGGGCTTCCAGCACGGTTTTGCCTGGCAGAATTTCGGCGGCCATGGCGGCGGAGTGGGTCATGCCGCTGCAGCCGATGGTCTCCACCAGCGCCTCCTGAATCACGCCATCCTTGACGTTCAGGCTCAGTTTGCAGGCGCCCTGCTGGGGCGCGCACCAGCCCACACCGTGGGTGAAACCGCTGATGTCCTTCACCTCGCGGGCCTGCACCCATTTGCCCTCCTCGGGAATCGGCGCGGGGCCGTGGTCGGGGCCCTTCTTCACGCACACCATTTCTTCCACTTCTCTGGAGTAATGCATGGATCGTATCCTCCTGTTCACAGCAAAAATCTGTCTTGCGGACATACCGAGATAGTATAGCATACTTTTTGGCGGGCAGAAAGGGTCAACCGCGCTTTTGATAAATTTGTATCAAAAGGCGGAGACGCCCTGCCGACCTGCGTTATAGGCGACTTTGCCCCGGATATAGCTTCATCGGGATGATCGCGCCTGCCGTTTGCCCATTTTCACGTTGATGGCAGTCGAATGCGCCGCTTATAGACCCCCGCCATGCCAAAGCAGGCAAGCTGACGCCCGCATGCTTCACAGCGCGTCTGTTATCGCGGTTGCGTCGCTCATGGGCGCGACGGCAAACACGCCGCGGTATGCCTCCGGCGATGCCATCAGGCGCGGGTACAGGGCGCGCGCTGCCGCCGTCAGGTAGGCGACCTGTGCGCCGTCGGTCAGGCGCAGGCGAGCGCTCGCGTCGCGGGCGGCCTGCGCCAGCGCGGCGGGGCCCTCCTCCGCAGGCAAAGCGGACAGTTGCGCATAGATGCGCGCACCCTGCGCGGGGGATATCTCCAGCAGCCCTTCGCCGCCGCCCAGCAGCGACAGCCCCACCACGTTGGCCGCCACCGGTTCGTATAAGCTCACCAGCAGCTCGCCGTAATGCGGATGCACGCGCCGCAACAGGCGCACTACACGGGTTTCGTCCATGGTTTGCAGCAGCCCGTTTTCGATGTGCAGGCGCGTCAGGTAGTCAAGCACCCACAGCACGCCCGCCGGTTCGTCCGGCACGGGCAGGCAAAGCTGGTAGTCGATATCCCCCGGGATCAGCTGGGCGTACAGCCGTGCGTTATAGCGCGCAAAGAAGCCGCCGATGCCGCGCAGCGTATCGGCAAGGCTTCGGCTGCCAAACGTGCGCACATGCTGCAGCGCGGCCCCGTAAAGCGCTTTGGCCTGTTCCAGTATTGCCAGCACCGTGCGCTGCCCCGCCGCAAACAGGGCCGCGAGGTCGTGTGTCAGCAGCGCGTTTTCGGGCAAGCCCTGCGCCGCGCACTGGCACAGCAGCGTGTAGCGGATGGAGGCCAGCAGTTCGGCGGCTTCCTCCGTGCGCATGCTGGCGCTGTCGCCCTGCGTTTTCTTTTGCATCTGCGCGGCCAGCAGCGGGAACAGCCGCGCCTGCAACTGGGCTTCCTCTGCTTGGGTAAGCCCGGCCCCAGCCTGCGCTATGGGGCCGGATGGTGTGCCAAAAGAGTGGGTGATGGCTTCGGGCATACGTTGCCTCCTGTGGGGCGTAGGGGAGCAAGCGGCGGCAGCGGGCGCGGTGTTGCGCGGTTTGAATTGCCTTGCGTCGCCCGTGGCGGAGCCTGCGCGCGCCGTGCGGCGCGGCGGCGGTCAGTCGATCCACTCGTCCGCGTCGTCCTCCTCCTCGCCGCCTATGGCGGGCGGGCGCAGCGCGCGGTACAGGTCGGCCACGGTCAGGTTTTCCATGTATTCCAGCGAGCCCTGCGCTTTGCGGTTGAAGATGGTCTGCATCGCCTCCACCAGCTCGTCGTCGGTCAGGCTATCCTCGCACTCGTTTTTGAAGGCGTAAAACAGATCCTGAAGCGCGCCCAGCGTATCGGCATACTCCTGCCGCTGGATGCAGGGCGAATCGGCAAAGGCGTACGCCAGCTTAGGCAAAATGCCCTCGCCCAGCTCCACGCGCCCCGTTTGGGCCAGTGAACGCGTGCGGGCTGCTGCCAGCGCGACCATCTGCCCGTCGGTCAGGCGCAGGCCGTAGCGTTCGGTTACGTCGTTCATGCGGCGCAGGGCGGTAACGGTCGCATCCGTGTTCAGCTTCATCAAATCCATCATGGGGTCGGTCATGGGCGTCACCTCCGCCGCGTATCATACATCGTGCAGCAAAGCATTACAAGACTTGACTTTTCAGCCGTTTTATGGTATGATAACAGCGTTGAAAGCAATGGTTTCACACAAGTCATCACACAGCCCCCTCCGCACGGATGGGGCTTTTCTGATGCCTCCGCCCACCGCGCGGCGCACAAAAAACGCGCGCCGCTGTGGGCACGCGCCATGGGTCAACCGTTGGCCGCGTTACGCCAGCGGCCTGATCAAAATGAGCGGCGTCAGCTCCGCGCCCTGCCCGCTGGGGTTGTCGCGCATCGCGTCCTGCAACTGCTCGTCGGAAAGCGGCATGTCGCTGCTCTTGCCCAGCTGGTCGCGTTGGAGGTCGTTTGCGTCCATCAGCACCACGGGGATGCCCGTTTCCTTGGCCAGCCTGTCGCACAGCTCCGGCCCGTTGGTCGGGTTGATCAGCGCCAGCGTGTGGTAGCGTTCAAAGCTCGAACGGAAGTAAAACCCGTCGATGCCGCCCACGCCCTTGCCGCAGATCTTGTAAAACAGCCCGCGCACGCCGAAGGGGCGCGTCACGGCGCTGACAAACGCGGCCAGCAGCACGCGCGGCAGTCCCACGATGTCGATCACCAGTTGCAGCTTGTAGGGCTCGTGCATACCCACGCCCGTTTCGTTGATGCCCGCGAAGCGCCACAAAACCTTGGACCAGAAGCCCGGCTTCACCTCGTCGCGCGTGCGCACGGTTTTTTCGCACATGCACATCACCTTCGCGCCGAAGGAGAGCACGTCGCCCGGCTGATACAGCGGCCGCACATATCGTTCCACCAGCGCCGCGGCGCTCTCGCCCACTTCCACAAAATGGGTCTGAATGGCAAAGCGCCCGTACGTTTTACCGTCTTTGCCCTCAATTTCACCACGGTCGAAATAGACGACGCCGTTTTCCTCGCGGCGCTGTTCCTCCTGATTGCGGGTGCCGTTGATGCCCATCGTCAGTCGCCTCCGTCACATA
>Ga0351880_1155_pt1 | contig 15609 bp, 13 predicted proteins | sample BONcelFGM3001E13_FD_206766 | JGI IMG/M metagenome (GOLD analysis project Ga0351880, IMG submission 206766) | Enriched cells from coal bed in the Powder River Basin, Montana, United States - BONCAT cells FGM rep3 HSBNCT.FGM.300.1.E13 ...
TTTTTCTCAATCAAATTTATCTCATCTATTAAATCTTCTTTGGTTTTTGGATGCTTCAATGCTTCGCTTTGAGCAACAACACCTTTTATTATGTCTGTAAATATTACCTGAGAATTTTTTTCGCCTGTTTTAGAGCCTGCAATAATCTTAGTTCTTATCCAATCAATTAATCTTTCAAGTGCAGGTTCCAAGGCAAGTTTTTTTTCATCAAGCATTTTTTTTAACCCAATCCTTTCATAATTTCTAGAAAGGATAATGTCTGATTCATTCAGCACAATCTTATCTCCAGATCCCTCTGGGTCATTATCACTAGAGGTTAAGCTGTTCAGAATTTTTCTGTCGTCAGACAAATAGAATACTGAAATATTAAGTTCCTTAACAAATTTAATAAGTGATATATAAGCAATATCTTCTTCTGAGCCTTGTTTTCTAATAATGTTGTTGTTGGGATCGGTGTTGAAAGTAACAGTGTGAAGAGTTTTAGATTTATGATTCACATAATAGGTATATCCTCCCACAAATATATCTTTTTCTCTTGTTGCACCTATTTCAATTCCATTTTCAAAAATGATTGAAATATGTTGAAATTTAGTTGATGAAATTTTAGTTTTATACCCACTATAATCTCGGGAAGAAAGCAACCAAAAGATTAATTTTAGCAAAGTTGTTTTTCCTGAACCATTGTCACCGTATATTATTAGAAGTTGGGAAATATCGAGTGAATGTTCAACAGGGATTTTGTATGAATAATAGCCGAACAATTTTTCAACTCTTATCTCTTTAATTGATAATGGATTTGATTTTATCATGTCATTAAATTTTTATTTAACAAAGTTAGTTTTTGTTATTGCATTAGTTTTGCTCTTTCGCTTAAGCTTACTAGTAACGAGTGGATAATCGCTACATTACCAATATATCTCACTTAGGAACACAAATATAACCACTTTTTAAATATCCAGGCCATTCTCTCCTACAATTTGATCGATAGTTCAAATACTATTTATAAGCCTTTTAAACCCGATTTAAACAGGCTTAGTTTGAACTCAAAGTACGGCAGGTGAAACTCAATCCATGGTCAGCAATTCCGCCCCCATATACTCCTCCACCGGTATCTGCAACTCAAGCATCCTGTTTTTAAAGATGGTGATAAGTTTTTCTTTGCGCTTCAGTTCATCTTTTACACACATTAGCGCCTCTTTGTGCCGTTCAAATGCTCTCTGAAGATCATACCCTTCGTATTCCTTTACCAGAAATAACATGGCCAGATCATTCTGAGCTTCGGCATATGATGGTGCGTATAGAAGTGCATTCTGATAGGCTGAGTAGGATTTGTTGTAATCTTTCCGCTCATACCACGCATTGCCGAGATTGTCGAAAGCAAACTGGTAGGATGGATTTACTTTCAAGGCTTCTTCGCAATGGTAAACTGCTTTTTTCAGAAAATAGGTTCTGTCGATGATAACCTGCTGAGTATAAAATTCTGTAAGCCGGTATTTCCAGGTAGTTAGCCATGAGACTTCTGCCGGCTGAGTGCGAAGTTGTATGGCCCATTCCAGATAGAGATTGGCAAGGTTGTTACTTGCCATAAAATGCTTTTTGTTAATCCTGAGGGTCCTTTTATAGTGCTGAATGGCCGATATCCTCAGCTTGGTTGACCGGTGATCGGGATCGGTGATCACACTCAGGTTGTTGCCTTCCCTGGCTGCAAGTGCTTCGCCCAGTTGATGGGTGGTGTATGCCAGCGCTTTGTAAGCGGAATCAAGCTTTTTGTTTAAAGCAACGGCCCTTTCGGCATAATCAACAGCTTCGATGATGGTGTCGAGCGAATTTGGTTTGCCGGTTTTATAACGGGAGTATTTCTGACCCAAAGCATTTGCCATGGCACTGGATGCCCTCGCCCTCAGGTTACGGTCGTTGCAGTTAAGCGCCTGTTTGAAACATAGAATGGCCTCATCGTTCATGTCGTTTTTGTATTGATAATACTTGAGCACTCCCAGATTGTATTTGACAACAGGGTTGGTCTCCTCGTATTCCAAAGCCTTAAGGTATTGTTCTTCTGCATCTTCCAGGTCGCTGGCGCGTTTAAGTTCTGTATAGTTGAGATAACTCCTCAGCCCTTTGGTAAAATACATAAAGCATTGCCACGATTTAAACAGATCGCCGCCGGTAAGGTCGATGTAAATCCGGTAAGCCATCTCTTCAATTACATCCGGAATATCTTCCATACTCATTTCCGGAAAATCCTTTTCCCACAATAGGTTTTCGTGCTTAAACCATTTTTGGGGACTGTAATTTTCGAGAGATATGTGTATGATGGTTTTCTTTTCTCCGAAAAGGTTGATGTTTCCGCTGAGCGAAGCCGGTTTTATAAACAAGGGGAATAATCTGAACAGAAAAGTGAATGTTCCGGAAATGATTTTACCATAATTCCCCAGCTGCACCGATGCCAGAAGGTCAATTTCCTTGTCAAGATTCTGACGGAAACTCGGGATATCCTCAAAGGTATTCCACAAACTGATTTTCGCGCTCGACAATTCGTGGGTGCGCTTGATGTACCTGAGTTTGAACAGCAATAAGTCTGCAATGCTTTTGCCAAGTTCTGTTTGCTCGGAATCATAACGGTTTATCCATTCACCAAAAAGTATGCGCTTACGTGCCCTGTACGAAATAAACAAAGCCGCCGATAGAACAACAGCCGCCACTATAAACCAGGTGGCTGTTTCTGACCATGCGGTGAGAGAATCAATCAGACTTTGCGATATATCAAGTATGCCCTCCAGGTCATTTTCCATGCGGTACAGCTTTATTTACAGTTTGTGGTTTTAAAACAAACCGTAAATACCTGATTTTGTTTATTCAAGGCTAAAGTGTAATTTCTACCGATACCGGGCGATGGTCGCTTGTTTTGCGGGAAGCCGGCAGCACAGCGTTTATTTTTTCATGAATGGTGTGCTCAACAAAACCAGCCTGAGATTTGACTTTCGGGCCTGTGGTTCGCCCCGTAAATGCCTGTGTAAAAAGAATGTGATCGATCAGTTGTCGCTGGGTCATGTCGATTCCGGAAGGCATTTGATCGTAATACTGGAAATTCGCCTGTGCCCACATTTCTATTTTGTCGTTAAACTCAGTTGTCCACCTCAGATGCTCTTCAAAATCGAACAACGCATGATTCAGAAAGCGGCTTGAGAAGAAAACATCGCCCTGGATGTTCGAAATCAAATCGAAAAAGAGAAACTGCCTTTCGAAAAACTCGCGGCCGGGACCATCGTTCATATCGCCGCATACCATAATGAATGGTTTGCGCTCCTGATGGAACCGACGCTCAATGTACATTCTTACATCATAAGCTTCGGTGGCCAGCCTTACACGGGCTCTCAGCGCTTCGTTAACATATTCATGCGACAGTTTGCCATTTGTATCGAAGGCTGGTTTCATATTGACTTTGCTTTTCAGATGCAAGCCAATAATTTCGATGGTGAACTTGCCCAATTTTAAAACAAGTGTTTGCGGATGTCGCCAGTGATCAGCCGCTGTTGATTCATAACTGCCCCAATAATTTACAGCCCAGTTTTTCCGGCCGGTCATGCCTTGCCATATTTTTGGGTTTTGCACATATGCTGCGGATTCATGAAACAGGGGTTCTTTTATCAGAAACCATATCCACTGATCGCCGGTCAGATCGTTGCCTTGCATCAGGTAGAGACTTTGCAGTGCTTTTCGCACATTGGCCGGGTTTGCATCCAGCACCTCCTGTGTGCCTGGAATCACAGCGATTTTGTATGTCCCGTTCAGGCCTCCTGCTTCGCGGGGAAGGTTGATCCAGTTTTGCATCAGCAAAATGTCGCCGGGTGCTTCGAGAATGCAAAGTATATCGGAATCCATCTGAAAAATCTGATCTGAGATGCTCAGCAGACGTGCCTTGTTGGCAGGGGTCTGCGGATTTACCAATGGCCTTTTCAGGTGCTCAATATTCCAGGTAGTCAGCTTCATATTGCTATGGTTTTGAGGTTTGCCAGATGATTGTGAGAATAGATCTGCCGGATTCAACGGAGCAGGGAGGTCGCAGGAGAGGGGTTGTTTTCCGGAATTACCAAATAACAATTGATGATGGGTAAAGTTTGTTTTGGGAGTGGAAATGGGGGTGGGAGTAATGATATAGGTTCAGGATATTTTCAAAGACTAAGTGTATTCGGGTACTCGTGACAGGTGCCTAAATCGGAATTGCAAACCGCTTATATTCCAATTTACCGTGGCTGGTTGTTTTTTTACTTGACAGTAATTTCCAATCTTCTGCCTAAACCAGTTTCGATAATTTTATACAGTGTTGCAAGTTCAATATCTGAGCGGTCATTCTCAATTCGCGATATGTACGTTCTGGATGTTCCACTTATCAATGCCAATTCTTGTTGAGTCATTCCTGCTTTCATTCTGGCTTCGCGGACCAACCGCCCAATTTTTATAATCAATTCCGATTTTTCAGGATGACTGTATTTTAACAATACGTCAGCACCAATTTCAAATGGAACATTTTGCTTTTCCCGATTTCTCAGCGTAATGTATTGCTCTACATTTGACCACGACAATGTGTTTCCAACAAGTTCGACCTTTTCAAATTCAGTCTGATTGTAAAGAATGAATGCTGGTGAATTATTGTCGATTCCAAGATCGCCGAAAAGTTTTCGAAAATCTATTATTCTGGATTCTCCATTGTTGAAAACCACAGAAATTGCCAGGTCTTTAATCCAATTGATTTTTAAAATCCTTGGTATTTTGATATTATGTCTCATTTCAATTGCGGGTTAAGTTCATAAAACACTTCCAATGCCCAATCTGAATTGCCTGACAACCAATCGAAAACCATCTTTAATTGTTTGTTCGGTAAATCACCTGCATAAATCACTCCATCTTCAATCTGAATTAACACCTCAAATTCGTTGTATTGTGCGTGAATATGTGGTGGTCGATGATCACCGTTATATACACAGATTTTAATTCCGTTAAAGATGTCGATTGTTGGCATTGACAAATTTTCTGCAAAGGTATCTAATTAGATACATTTTTCCAAGAGTTTTCTAAACGAATTTGTTTTCAATCGTAAACTCGTCGGCGGTTCCGAAGCCATCAGAATTGTCGTTCGCGCAGCGTCCTGTTTATTGGGCGCAGTGGTTTTTTCATTCGGGTCTAAATAAAATCTCAATATTATAATAAACATTTCCAAATTTAGTCAAATTCATTAATGGTGGCTTATTCTCTGCTTCTGCATATTCTCTATATAGAAATATGCCAGGTCCTGCTTTAAGCCATAGTCTCCAAACTTTAATTCCTAATTTTGGATTCATTGTACAGTGAAAATAGGGTCCTGTACTTTCTATTGATCCTTCTTCTTTTGTTTTTGGATACCACCACACTCCAATGGAATTATCAAATGTCAGTACATTTTTTTTAATACCAAGTACAAAATCTGCGGAGAACATTGCAGCTCCAATTATATTGACTGAGCCTTCAATCCCATAATAATTTTCAATAAATTCTCTATCATTAAATTTGTAATAGCTTATTTTAGGCAATATAAAACTTAGTCCTGTTTCAGGCCCAACTCCAAAACCCACATAAATATTTTCATTAATTTTTTCTGATTCTTCCTGTGAATAACTAATAAAGCAACAAAATGTAAAATATATAAACACGATTATCTTAAAACGTATATTGCCTTGTGGTTTTAAATTGTTGCTTTTCATAATTTTTAAAATTATATGGTATGAGGTGATGCCATTGTGCTAACGGACGAAGCTTCACGCTGGCAGGCTTTTAAAATCACCAATCATCGCGGCTTCCGGAATGCCCGTTAAAATTACAATTTTTCTCCGTACCACAATGTGCCTGCTTGCGTAAAGCTTTTATTGAACCTGAAAAGCGCATAATACACCGCATTGAGCCTGTCGAAATATAGCCAGCCAGCCAGGCTGGTTCAATTCCGAAGCCATCAGAATTGTCGTTCGCGCAGCGTCCTGTTTATATGTTTGGTTGTAATTATTTTGGTTTTAGATTTCAAATGATATCTTCACCTTTCCCCATAAGGTGTTATTCTTCCATCAAGAGCAGTTGTCATTTTAAGCATAACCATTTATGTACAAGTCAAATAGTTCATTTTTGTCAAGGTTGTATTTTACATTCCAATAGTAACTTCCCCCGTCAAGGACCGAAATTCTATCTGTCAGCCAACGGTCATTGTCGTCTAAGTTCTTTGACCAAAAGCAGTTAATGAGCAGTATTCGGTCACCGTTTTTCTCAATGTAGCCAAAATATTGTCGCTTATATTTATGCAAATTTTTGTGAATAATTGGTGTCGATGATTGATTTACCAATTGTTTGTTTAAAATCTTCAAATTGTAGTTTAATGCTATTTCCGCCTTTTCAATTTCTTGTCTTGTTGGTGAAAAGCGGTGACCTGGAATAAGGTCAAAATAGTTTGCAGGAAAAATTGCTACATCAAACTTATTGGTCTTGTAATGGTCAGCTTTATTAAATGTCATGTTTGTCTCTGTCTGACCGAAATTGTTGATAGTTGTCAGCAGTATTAAGGTTAAAATTGATATTGCTCTTGTCATTGTTTTAGTCTCAAAAATGCTCTATATCGAGTGGATGTGTGCTTTAACCAATATTCCCCGTTAACATTAAAATCCTCAAACTCAAAAAAGTATTAATCAATTCGTAACTGCTTTCTTTTATTGTGGGATCAATTAACACCACTGTATCCTTTTGTTAATGCAAATGTAAAATCATTACTAACAAAATGCAAATATGTATCTTTCTTATTTTATGCGACAGGAATTGCAAAAGCCTCCTTAAGATACAGCAGAAATTAAGTTTCTGTTACATTGTTGTCCGGAGAAAGTTTCGAATATTATTGCAAATGACTGATATTGTTGCTCTTTGACAAAAGTTGCAGAATGGCACCTTACTTTATTAAATTTGCCACCAAAGCACTAAATCACCAAAAATCACCAATGTAATTTATTCATTTGGTGTAATTTGGAGTCTTGGAGATTTAGTGGCAAAAATTTTTCGATTTTTTCCGGACAATGGTGTTTCTGTTATTTCTTTATGCAGAAATCGCATAACATGGTGATGATCACTTTCGTTTTTTCAGATACATATCTATTGTAAAATACCTCGTCAGTGATAATAACCGAAACAGCTGCACAACGGCATCATACAGCCGTTTGAATTATGAATCTGTATTTATTGCAGCTGGTTTAATTTGTTTTTTTAACTGGAAAGCCTTTGTCAATCCAATGCCAAACGCGTATTGCATGCTGATTTGTTCACCAAAGTAATACTTGTAAACAGGCAGATCACCAAAAATGTAAAGGCCAAATTCTCCGGGCAGTTTGTATTCTATTTTTGGGTTTATTATGACCACATTACTACCCTGAGAGGCAAGTCTGGCGCCGGTTTTGGTGTCGTCGCTCAGTTTGAATTCATTACGAAGTGTTACTGCCGAATAAAATCCACGGTATATTTTTCCTGACATGGTAAAAGCTGTGGTATGCAGACTTCCGTATTTATAATTGTACTTGTTTCTGAAATTGATTTCAGAGCGGTGTGCAAATGAGAAAGTCTGCCTGAAAGCGGTTTCTTTGGTAATAAAGAACTGACCAATCAGTCCCCATGCATTGGTAGAAGGCTGAAGTTCCATGGGAAGTTCAACATTTGCCAGACTTAATTTTTCAGTTTTGAAAGGATACTTAACACCTGCACCCAACATAACACCTGCTTTTTTGTCTTTCGGCTGAATGACTGAATATCTGAATGAAAGCAATCCGTTGGAAAGTCCGTATCCATTTTTGGCGAGTGCTTCAAGGTCAGGATCGGCAAAATTGACCTCTTTGCGCGGGTAGTAGCCGGTTTCGTGCTCAATCAGCAAGCGGGAATTTACCCCATAGGAAACAGAAAGACCGGCAAAATCGTATCCCGAAAAATTGTAGATTCCATAATTTACCAGTTTAACGTTATTGCGGAAATAAGTTTCGTTATAGCCTTGCTTGTAATAAAGGTTCACACTTAACCTGCCTTTGAAGTTGTCCGCAGTGGGCGACATTCCAACCATCGGATTTCCCATGGAACAACACTGCGCATGAGCGAATCCATGTACCAGAAGTGCGCCAAGCAATGCGAGAATCGGTTTTGTCATTTAAAGAACAACTTTAATCAAAACGGATTTGGTTTCGCTATTGCCAAAACGATCTGTTACCTCGCAGGATACCTCAAACGTATCGGCATGGCAAATGGTAAACAAAACAATGTTTCCTTCGCCGACAATACTTCCGGGAGGGTTTGATTTCCAGGTGTAGGTGAGATCAGCACCCAACACATCGGCTGTAATTTCGGTGTACTGACCGGCATCAATCTGCAATTGGGTTGCTGTGAGGCTTTTGTAAATGAAACTTTCGGCAACTTCAATTGATATAACTCTGGTTTCCGAAACGCCGTACTTGTCGGTAACCAAGCAGTTCAGGTTATAAATACCGGTATCCTGAGCATAAAAAAGAGCAATGTGATTGTCGAACATCATAGTTCCACCCGATGCAGACCAATTGTAAGTAAGCCCTTCACCTGAAACCATGGCTGTGAATTGTGTGGTGTGATTTACCGGAATAATTACATCCATACTTTCAATTCCTGAGAAAATAAGTTCAGTAGATACCTGAACATCCGAAGATTTTTCCATAGAATTGCCGTATTTGTCAGTAATCTTACAACTGATGGTGTAAAGCTTTGAGGAATCGGCAGTAAAAAATGCGGTTCCTTTACTAAAGGTAAGAATTCCACCTGTAGATGACCACAGAAACTGCAGAGAATCGCCGCTTGCCTTGGCTTCAATTTTCAGGGTGTCGCCCAAAAATAAACTGGAATTCGACATTGTCAGGCTTTGATAATCCAGTGTTCTGGTTCTTACCAGAAACGGATTATCTTCATACACAATCTCCTTGTAACATCCCTGAAGGCCGATGCTAAGTATCATCAATACGAGAATTGTTTTTCTCATAGCGTTATAAATAAGTTGTGTTTTGTCAGAAAGGTGTAATTTATTTCAGAGAATTTGATTCCTGAACATCATATGCAAATATCTGAATAAGTTTCTATGTTTCGGCAAAAAAAATCGCTTTGGCAAAAAAAACTTATTGGTTAATGGTCATTTTTCCTTAAATGGTATTAAAATAAGCAGTTTATGAGAACCGACGATTCAAAGCAAAACACCTCAGATAAACAGGTTTTCAATGGACAGATACCTTTCTCCGGTATCGTAGTTAAAGGTCAGAATTTTGGTGCCAGCCGGGATTTCTGTTATTTTTTTCGCAACAGCAGCCAACGAAGCTCCGGTGGATATTCCCACGAAAATTCCTTCCTGCAAAGCAATTTTTCGCGCGTATTCAAATGCTTCCTCTTTGCTTACCTGAATAACCCCGTCAATCAGTTCGCTGCGGTATATCTGCGGAACAAAACCTGCACCAATCCCCTGAATGGGATGAGGCCCGGGAGCTCCACCACTCAATACAGGCGAAATATCCGGCTCAACGGCAAATATTTTCAGGTTCGGAAACAAGGGTTTCAGCACATCTGCTACACCGGTTATATGACCACCCGTTCCAACACCGGTGATGATATAATCGAGTCCTTCAGGAAAGTCAGACAGTATCTCCTGCGCGGTTGTGCTTTTGTGTATTTCGACATTCGCCTGATTGTTGAATTGCTGAGGCATCCATGCATTGGGGGTGGATTGTACCAGCTCAGTTGCCCTTTCTATGGCACCTTTCATGCCTTTTTCGCGGGGAGTCAGCTCAAATTGAGCACCATAAACCGCCATTAACTTCCGCCGTTCAATGCTCATCGATTCAGGCATGACAAGAAGCAGTTTATAGCCTTTAACCGCAGCCACCAGCGCAAGTCCAATTCCGGTATTGCCGGATGTCGGTTCAATTATGACGCTGTCTTTGGTTAAGATGCCTCTGTTCTCAGCATCTTCGATCATGGACAAGGCTATCCGGTCCTTGATGCTGTTGCCCGGATTATTTCGTTCCAGTTTGATCCAGACTTCGTGCTTTTTGCCAAAAAGTTTGTTGATCCTTATATGCGGGGTGTTCCCGATGGTATCTAATATGTTGTTCGCTTTCATGGTTTTGAGTTTTTGTTAAATGACAAAGTTTAGTGGTTCAGGAAAAACGTTGTTGTTTTTAATCACGATTTCACTTTTGTGGAATACCAGCGATTGAGGTGGAATTGAATGTGTGATCCAGACATTTCCGCCGATTATTGAGTCATCGCCGATAAGGGTATTTCCGCCGAGAATGGTTGCATTGGCATAAATCACCACCCTGTTTCCGATGGCAGGATGCCTTTTTGTTTCTGCACTTTCTCTGTTCACACTTAAAGCTCCAAGCGTAACGCCCTGATAAATTTTCACATCGTTTCCAATCACACATGTTTCGCCTATGACCACACCGGTTCCATGATCGATAAGAAAACGCTCACCGATAGAAGCGCCCGGGTGAATGTCGATACCGGTTTTGCTGTGTGAATATTCTGACAATAATCTGGGAATCAGCGGCACTTTCATTCGGAACAGTTCATGAGCCAGCCGATGCACCGAAATTGCAAAAAATCCGGGATAGGCATACAAAACTTCATCCATTGAAGCCGCCGCGGGATCAAATCTGTAAAAAGCTTCCAGATCATCTCTTAACAAAGCATGAATCCGTGGCAATTTATTGAAAAACGGTTCAATAAACACCTCTGCACTGACATTGCATCGATTGGTCTGATCTATAAACTCAGTCAGTTTTTGTTTCAGTTCAATCTCCTTATAGATAAAAGTATTCTTATCGGCATAAGCCGGATGAATGCAAAAAAGCCATTCAAACAATTCATCAGCCCAATTACACAGAAGTTTTCTGTCGAAAGATAACTTGACGAATCTGGCGTTGTGTTCAAAAATCGGGTGTGCCATGTGTTTATGTTCCTTTTCTTTTTGTTGTTTTAGTTTTAAAATCTGTCACAAAAAATGCCCTCTCGTTTAACGGAAGGGCATTTGCTGTTTTATTGCGATATGTTAATCTATTAACGCTCCAAAGCAAAACTCTTCCGGTATTCCGAAAAAATACAGCAACACATTGCTATGTGCGGACAGATTGCAGGGTAAAGAGATTGATCAGCCATAACGGAAAATTGTTGCAAAGTTTATAGTAAAAGACTTTTTTGCAGTAACATCAGTTTAAACATACATTAAGCGGGCTTGTTCAATGAATTGATTTTAATATGGGTTTGAGGTAGTTTTATATGCTTTTCAAAAGCCTGATAAAAGCAAATGTATTTTCGCTGTATTCTGCATTTCCTGAAATGCCGGTTACTTCTGTGAAGCCAGCTTTTGTCCAGAACCTTAGCCCTCTCCAGTTTTTCAGAAATACCCCGATCCCGATGTTTTTAAAACCAGCTTTGGAACACTCAGTAAAAATAGAATCAATGGCTTCCTGTGCATAACCACTCTTGCGATAATCTTTAGAAATCATAAATATGCTTATCCATGCGGTTTCTTCATCGGGGTAACCGAAATACAAATCGGTAAACCCAATCAGCTTCCCGGATTCTTTCAATAAGATGGACTTGAGTCTGTAATTATCCTTTGAGGCATGGGGTAAAGGAGGCAGATCGCCCACGGTCAGGCATTTTTTTATAAAGTCCGGTTCAAAATCTTCGCCTTCCATCAGTTTTTTATCCTCCCAGGTTTCGCAGATGGACTGCAGTTCATCACACTCATCCAAAGTTGCATCTGAAATGATGAGTCTGGTTGTTTCTATTTTGTTTTGCATAATAGTTTAATAAATTTTTATTAAAATAACTTCTCAATATGAGTACCCCCTCTAACTCCCCCTCAGCCTTCGACTGAGCTCAGGCACCGGGGGAGAACCTGCTGGCAAGACATTTTACAATAACCAAGTTTCTGAAAAACACGAAAGTAATCTTTCCCGGTAAGGTCTAAGCATCTGTTTCGGGCTCGTCATTGTGGTTGAGCTCAGTAGTCTTTTCCTCTTTCAGATTGCTTTCAAACTCTTCAACGACAAGCATTGCCTTATCAAAATTTTCCGCATCAACCACCACTTTAACTGAACCCACACCACCAGATGCTGTCCACCACGGATTTAAGGTTCCAATGACTTCATCTTTCAAAAATGCTTCTATTTCTGCATTTTCCAGAAGGCTTTTGAGCAATCCGGCCTGCCATGCATTGCCCGCAAATACAACTACCGGCTCATTTTCGTTACTTGTGTTCATATTTTTTCTTTAGCTAAATCACATTGGGTGCGTGTATTGGCAATTCCAATACGAAAGTAAGGAATTTAACAAACATTTTACCCGAATCTTAATAGAATTTGGTGGCTTAAGGAAAGAAATCAGGTTAATTCAATCTGCAACTGCATACTAATCTAATGGCTTAATTATCAATTAACAACAACGCCCGGAATCTCTCCCGGGCGTTGGTGTTTAAAAGCAGACGCTTGGTTTTCTTTATTTCTCCACCTCCTGCAAAACTACGGTTTTCGGATCAACGGTAATTTCCGGCAATCTGGCAGCAACATCGGGTTTCATGCTTTCCTGATAACGACCACCCAGATGTTTGGCAAGGAACTTCTCGGTAGCAGCCAGCATGGCCATATTATTTACGGGGTTGGCAAAGCCATGGCCTTCATCGGGTGCAACTATGTATTCCACAGCAAATCCACGGTCGCGCAAAGCAACAACAATCTGATCAGATTCGTGCTGTTTTACCCGGGGATCATTGGCTCCCTGAACAACCAGCAAAGGCGAAGTTATCTTATCGGCAGAGAACAGTGGCGACATCTTTTTCAGATCTTCCAGTCCTTCCGGTGTGGATGGGTCGCCCATGCGTACATGAAATACCTTGCGTATGGATTCCCAGTAAGGCGGAATTGAGTTAAGCAGGGTGATCAGATTTGACGGACCAACAATGGAAACACCACATGCATAAACATCGGGAGTAAATGCAAGGCCAGCCAGTGTAGCATATCCGCCATAAGATCCACCCATGATGGCGACCTTTTTGGCATCCACAATTCCCTGATCAATCAGGTATTTTACGCCCCAGGTAATGTCATCCTGCATTTTGCGGCCCCACTGATTGTTTCCTGCATTTACAAAACTTTTTCCATAACCTGTGGATGCCCTGAAGTTGGGATCAAGCACCGCATAACCGCGGTTTGCCAGAAACTGTGCATAGGAATTAAATCCCCAGCCGCTTCGCGCCCATGGTCCTCCGTGAGGCATCACAATCAGCGGAAGGTTTTTAGCTTCCACACCTTTAGGCAATGTAAGGAATGCCGGAATTTCAAGTCCATCAGAAGATTTGTAGCGAATGGCCTGCATGTTTGCCATTTGATCAACCGGAATATTTGGCCGTGGACGATACTGGAAAGTGAGTTTTTTGGTCTCACGATCAAAAAGGTAAGTAGTTCCGGGATCAACATCGCTGTATGAACCAATAATCCAGAAGCGCTCATCAGCAGTGGTGCGGGCGAAGTAAGGTTCAACACCCGGAAGCCGCTCTTCAATCAGCTTATAGTCAGCTTCAAATTCTTTGTCTTTCCAGTTATATCGGGTGCGGTCGTCTTCGTAGGTAGTGAAAAGTATTTCGCGTCTTACATCCGAAAAAGCAACATTGCCAAGATCAACGCGTTTCAGCGGATCATCTTCAATAAACTCTTCTTTCAGTGATTTCAGGTCAAATAGAATCAAGCGGGTGAGATCCACATTGTCGCCCTTGTTGGTAACAAGATAAACTTTTTGGTTGTCTTTGTGGAATCCGGCAGGATAAGCCATCTCAAAAACATTGGTTGAATAAACCGGGGTGAACCCGTTTTCATCAACCCTGAGCAGATCGTTGCTGCCATCCATATTGGAGCGACTGGCCATTCTCAGGTTGTCGTCCCAGTCAAAAATCCATCCGGTGATGCGGTCTTCGCCGGAATTCTGGCGAATAAGCGTGCGCTCTCCGGTAGAAAGTTTCATTTTGTAAAGATCGTGCCAGGCCGGGTCGCGGTCGTTCAGTCCGATGTAAATGGCATCAGGATCGGTTTTTGGAACGGCATGTATCTGAACCCTGACCCCTGTAAGGTTGGTAAGGTCGCGGTTAAGCGGAACTTCAGCGCCGGGCTGGGGATTCTCAGCCGGATTTACTGCGTATATGTTGAAATTTTCATCTCCGCCTTTGTCCTGAACATATAAAATAAACTTTCCGTCTCTCGACCAGAAATAGGAACGGATCGGGCGCTTTGTGTCAGCGGTGAGCGGTCGTGCAGCTTCAAAGGGGTCCTCCAGTTTTTTTACCCAGATGTTCATTACTCCGTTCAAAGGTTTGATAAATGAAATAAATGCACCATCAGGGGATAGTTGTCCGCCGGATATTTCCGGATTGTCGAAGAAGAGCTCACGGTCGAGCAGGGGAGGCATCTGGCTTGTCTGAGCTGAAGTCTGCAAGCCTGCAAAGGTCAGTGTCATGGTTAAAAGAAGTAAAAGGATTGTTTTCATATGTGCTGGAATTGGTTAATAAATATGGTTAATTAATTAAAACAAACAAATCCCCGGAAGGATTCGGGGATGTGTAAATTTTTAGACGAAGAAATTGGAAAAAGATTACAATCGGATTAAAAACTTTTCAGGCACTTCGATTTACCGCGGCGAACTTAGTGTGACATGGGTGTTGCGGTTAGCGTTACTTATTTGTTATACATTCACAAGGGATCTACGACAATGTAATGATGAGCTGAAAAGGGCAATTTTGTTTTGACCAGGATCAACTTTAATTATCTTCCAAACCTTAGTAACAGACAACCCACCGGATCACCGCCACCTTAATATTTCTTCCCAACCTTATTTCCCTTGTAAAAAAAGTGTTTTACCTGATAAGGTTCTGAAGAGTAAAATAAGGTTAAAAAATCTTTGGGGTCAGTTTTGTTACTAAGGTTATTAAGAGTGATTAAGGTTAATTTTTGCTTTGATCAGAAGTTGAGGTTGAAGTTGAGGTTGAGCCTGGCTGACAAATCAAATTGAATGGTTAGATCACATTGGCCAGTCAGACAAGGGTAATGTTATTCGTTATCCTAATTCAAGGTCAGAAAAGTTGAAAATATCACTCTGGTTTATTGTTAGCAAGGTCAACCTTAAATTATCTTCCAAACCTTAGTAACAGACAACCTACCCAAACATCTCCAACCTTAATTTTTCTTCCCAACCTTATTTCCCCTGTAACCACGTTCACCTGAAGGCAGCAATAACAATACTAAACCCTCTCTATAGCTATAGCAATCCCTTGTCCAACACCAATACACATTGTGCACAGTGCCTTGCTAAGCTGATTGCGTTGCAGCTGATGCACTGCAGTGGTGACAATGCGTGCCCCGCTCATGCCCAGCGGATGGCCGATGGCAATGGCTCCACCCAATGGGTTTATGCGTGGATCATCATCGGCAAGTCCCAATTGCCGGGTGCAGGCCAGAGATTGGGCTGCAAAGGCTTCATTCAGTTCAATCACTTCAA
>Ga0351880_1139_pt2 | contig 15607 bp, 16 predicted proteins | sample BONcelFGM3001E13_FD_206766 | JGI IMG/M metagenome (GOLD analysis project Ga0351880, IMG submission 206766) | Enriched cells from coal bed in the Powder River Basin, Montana, United States - BONCAT cells FGM rep3 HSBNCT.FGM.300.1.E13 ...
CTGGCGAGCGGGTGGGCGCGGCGCGTGCTGAGCGCATGACCAAGTTGTTTGACAAAATGGGCATGACTCCTGGGCGCTTCCGCATTGAGTGGATAAGCGCGGCTGAAGGCGATAAATACGCCGGCACCTTAAACGAGATGCAAGCATTGCTGGACGGCATCCCGCGCGAAAAGCTGATGGCTGAGATTAATGAACAGCGCCCCATTATGGAGCAGCGTTCGCACCGCCTGCGCGAAGTTCCGCGGGTTGAAGAAGCCAGCAAATATTCCGACCTGATGATTGTTTCAATCGAAGGTTTGAAGGAGGTGGCAAAGTGAGCCATGCCGTAAGAGATACTTTTTCCGGCCATGTGCGCGCCATCCCCGGTGGAGAGCATCTGGAATTATGCTATTCCTGTGGAACCTGTGTGAGCCAGTGCATGGTCCAGCAAAAAGCGGATTTAAATTACAACCCCCGAAGGTTGATCCGCAAGGCAGTTTTCGATCTGGATAAGGAGTCGTTTGAAGATGTAACCACCTGGTTGTGCTCGGCATGTGATCTTTGCTACCCTGCCTGTCCGCAGGAGATTCATATCTCAGGGGTGATCCTGGCAGTGCGTGAGCTGGCAATTCAGGCCGGTAAAAGCACACCGGTGAAAACTGCCAGAGTAAATGAACAAACCTGTGTGGCGTGTGGATTATGTGTGGAAGCCTTTCCTTATAAAGCCATCCAATTGGTGGACAAGAAAGTCCCCAATCGAGGGCTGGTCAGTGTGTCGCAGGTGGATGCAGGCAAGTGTATGGCCTGCGGGTTGTGCGGCGCTGTTTGCCGCTCCACATCGATTGGGGTGGAAGAAGATTTCTCAGATGACGCGCTGATGAACGGCCTGTGGCACTGGTTGAACCCCGCCGCGGAGGTGACCCCATGACGAATAGCTGGAAACCACGCATTGTTTTGTATCAATGCCAGTGGTGCTTATTCTCTGAAGCTGACCAGGAATGGGTAGACAATAAACGCCCTCGCAATGTGCGATTGGTTAAAGTACCCTGCACCGGCCGGATCAGCCCCCTGTATATTTTAAATGCTTTACAAGGCGGGGCAGATGGTGTGATGGTAAGCGGTTGTTTGCCGGAGAAATGTCACTTCAAAGAAGGAAACCTGGGCGCCCGCCGGCAGCTGGATGAGTTCGCCCGGCTGCTGCACTATGTAGGCCTGGAGGAGGAGCGTGTGCAATTCGCCTGGCTGGATTTACAGGACCGCGGCCGCATTCAATCTGAACTGGCGCAAATGGAAGAAGAATTGACCGCGCTTGGCCCGCTTGACCGCCTGGTGACACGTGCCCCGCTAAAGGAAGGGGGGCTGGCATGAACGATTTGCAAAACGCAATTCGCCAGGAAGCCGCGCGTTTGTTGAGTGAAAACAGCGTGGATGTGGTTATTGGTTTTGAAAGCGCCAGTGTGCCGCTGCGCCCACAACCAGCCTTTATCAAACACGCCGAAGACGCAGAAAAACTGGTGTACAACGGCTTTTGCCAGAACAACCTGGCGACCTTTCTGAACCGATATCCAAAGCAAACACGCGTTGGTCTTGTGGCGCGTGGGTGCGAGAGCCGCGCGGCGTATGCCCTGATGGTCGAACACCAGCGGTCGCGCGAACATCTGGTGTTGATCGGCGTTCCTTGTGAAGGTATTCTGGATTGGCGGAAAGTGGAACTGACCGCCGGTGAAAATATTCTGAGCGCCGAAGAAACTGATGGTAAAGTGAAGGTGAGTTCACGTCTGGGTGAGTTTGAATTTGAGCGGGCAGAACTGCTGCATGATTCTTGCGCGCGCTGTGTGCATCCCAACCCGGTGAATGCGGATATCATCCTTGGCGAAGCGATGCCTGAGGGCGACCCGGCATTGGCGCGAAAGCCGATTGAAGAATTTGAAGCTTTGAACGCGGCTGAGCGGTATGCTTACTTTACCCACGAGGCTGAGCGCTGCATCCGCTGTTATGCCTGCCGAGAGGCCTGCCCGATGTGCTATTGTGCCGAGTGTTTTGTAGACCATACCACTCCACGCTGGGCTGAAAGCACCATCGCACCTTCTGGCACTCACGCGTGGCACCTGGTGCGTGCTTTTCACCAAACTGGCCGCTGCGTAAGCTGTGGAGCCTGTGAGCGCGCCTGCCCGATGGACATTAAGATGACCTATCTGACCGACAAACTGAACGAAGATATGCGCAGCCTGTATGGTTTTGAGGTAGGGCAGGACGAAAACAGCCAGCCGCCTTTTGCCGCGTTCAGTTTGGACGATAAAGACCGGTTTGTGAGCTAGGAGGCAGGGATATGAAGATGGTTCAAATTGACAAAAAAATCCTGCCTGAGCTCATTGAGCGATGGTCTCAGTTGGCCCAGGTTGTCGCGCCGGTGAAGAAAGAGAACTTTACCGCCTTTGAAGTGATCGAAGACGCGAGTGAGATAGAACTGGACCGGGCGCAAAATACCCGCTATCCGCTTAAATCGCTGTTTCTGCCGCAATCAGAGGTGCTGTTCCGGTACAAAAATGGAGAATATGTTCCCGCGGAAGCGCAAGATACCGCGCGGGTAATATTTGGCGCGCGGCCGTGTGACGCGCGCGCCCTGACTCTGCTGGATACCATTTTCGAGGAAGAAGGCAGCCAGGATCCTTATTGGAAAACCCGCCGCGCGGCGGCCACCCTGGTTGGGATGGGTTGTGACCAGCCATGTGAATCCTGCTTCTGCACCACAGTTGGTTCAGGACCGTTCGACCGTGGTGGGCTGGATGTGCTGATCACCCCGCTGGATGGTAAATACGCGCTGGAGGCAGTCACCGAAAAAGGCAAAGCCTTGTTGGAGACTCTCCCCGAAGTTTCAGCGCAAGACCAAAAGCAAGTGACCGAAATACAAAGCCGGGCTGCCAGCCAGATGAAACCTGCCTTTGATCCGACGGGTATTCGCGACAAGTTGTACGCGATTTTTGAGGGCGAGTATTGGCAGCAAGTGCAGCAGTCTTGTCTGGGTTGCGGGGTTTGCACCTTCCTGTGCCCAACCTGCTTCTGCTTTGACATTGTGGATGAAACGCAGCGCAGCGAGCGCGTGCGCAACTGGGATACCTGCATGTTCAGTGTGTATTCCCTGGAGGCTTCCGGGCATAACCCGCGGCCGTCTCGGATGGAGCGCACCCGTCAGCGCTTGATGCATAAATACGCCTATTGGCTGGACCACATTGATCAGATTGGCTGCACAGGCTGCGGCCGCTGCGTGCGCTATTGCCCGGTGGGGCTGGATATTCGCAATATGATCAGCCGCGCCCAAGCCTGGGAGGAGGTATAGATGCATAACAACGGCAACAATCCTTATGAGCCCATGCCCATGCGTATTGCCCGGGCATATTATGAATCAAGTGACCACTCGCTGAAGACCTTTGAACTGGTCTTTGAACGTGAAAAAGATTGCCAGCGCTTTTTTGAAGCGTATAACCCCGGCCAATTTTGCCAGCTTTCCATATTTGGCAAGGGCGAGGCGCCATTTGGAATTGCCTCGGCGGCCTGGGAAGGCGAATTTGTGCGATTTACCGTGCAAAAGATGGGCACCTTTACCCAATCGATTCACCGAATGAAAGCGGGTGACCAGATAGGCATGCGTGGACCCTTGGGGAACGGCTTTCCCCTGGACGAATGGGGTGGTAAAAACCTGGTGGTGATTGGCGGTGGGTGCGCATTTTCGACGCTTTACGCGCTGACTAAGCATATCCAGCATCCCCAATTCCGGGCCGGTTTTAATGAGCTGATTGTCATCTACGGCGCGCGGAATTCCGGGCTGTGCATGTATAAAAGTGATATCCAGTCGTGGTACGGGCGCGACGACCTCGAAATTCACCAGGCGGTTGATGTTCCAGAAGAGGGTTGGCTGCATCACATCGGATACGTGCCTGATGTGGTAAAAAGTGTAGCCCCATCACCTAAAAACGCGGTGGCGGTGGTGTGCGGCCCGCCCATCATGACAAAATATACGCTACCGGTGCTGACCGAATTGGGTTTTGCCCCGGAAACCATTTATACCTCGCTGGAAAAACGCATGAAATGTGGCGTAGGTAAATGCGGGCGCTGCAATATTGGGCCTGAATACATTTGTAAAGACGGCCCGGTGTTTTCGCTGGCCGAGCTGCAGGCTTTGCCTGCGGATATATAACAAGGAGCGCGGAATGTCGGCAAGAGGATTAACCAAGAAACTAACAACTTCCGCAGAAATCGTTCTGGAACGTCCAATGGTTACCCGCCATTACAAAATGGTGTGGGATCTGGATCGCTGCGTGGGCTGTCAGATTGGCCCGGAGGTATGCCCCAAGGATGCCTTAAAACATGTGGACGCCAGGTTGGAAGATGGCCGGATGGTGGAGCGCGCTTCTGTGGATGTGGACGCGGAAACATGTATATTTTGTGGAATGTGCGCGGTATTGTGCCCCACTCAGGCGATTACATTTACCGTCAATGGTCAGAAGGAAATCCCGATTGTTGATTATGAGGCTTTTCCCAGTCTGATCGAATCAACTGTGTTTGAGCGCGAGCTGTTTGATTTTGAACTGAAAGATTTTGTGGTAAACAACTGCCCCACTAACGTGATTTCTTACAATGCCGAAGCAGATACCATGCAAGTGGACGACGCCCACTGCATCCGTTGCCGGCAATGTGAGGTGGCCAGCAGCGGCGCCTTCCAGGTTGTGCAGCCCTGGGAAGGCATGGTGCGCCTGAACCGCGAGAAATGCCAGCCAGGCTGCCTGGCCTGCGCGGATATTTGCCCAACGCGCGCGCTGCATATTGATGATGATGGCGAGCTGGCGCTGGCGGATTACTACTGCATTAAATGCGGGGCTTGTATGCAAATCTGCCCGGTGAAACCAGAAGTGGAAAAATATTCCGCTGTATATCGGGTCAAAGATGTTGAAGTTCGGCGTGTGCGCGAACGTGTACTTAACGAGCCGGAGCTGCCAATCTGGGTGGAACGCTGGCGGGTGAAGCATTCCCCGGTGGACAGCGGCGCCTGGCGGGAGGCTTTACAGGAAGTGGCGGATGACAAAGCTGGCGCGGTGGAAATTGACCGCACCCGGGCGTTACGCCGCCGCGATTTGCTAAAAGCACTGGCTGGCGGTAAAGCCATGCTGGATCGAAAAAAGAATTAAAGGTATCAATTTCTGAGTCTCAGGGAGCTTTCAATAACCCGCCTCATGTGCCGCATGAGGCGGGTGGGTTTTGAAAACCTGTTGGTTTGACACCCCAATCACAGGCAAGGTGATTATTCGCATGTTTGGTGGGTTTACAAGAGACTTGGAATCTATCTATAATGGAAGCGGGGAAATGAACTTTTATATTTTTACTAAGGAGAAGCCATGACGCTGATTCTGCCTTCCAAATCTGGCCGGGTTGTGACCATTGAACGACATATTTTAGAGACGCAAAAGTATTTCCCCCAGGCAACCGGGGTGCTTACCAATTTATTGTATGATATCGCTTTGGCCGGTAAGATGATTGCTTCGCAAATGTCTTTAGCGGGGCTGGCCCAGGTGCTGGGCAAAACGGATGACATCAATGTTCAGGGTGAGCAGGTAATGAAATTGGACCGCCTGGCAGACGATATCATATTTCACATGACGGCTCAAACCGGCCGGTTGGCGGTGCTGGCTTCTGAAGAGCATGAGGACATTCTGCCAGTGCCGGAGCATGACAACCCCGGCAAATACGTGCTGATGTTCGATCCACTGGATGGATCGTCGAATATTGACTACAATGCCGGTGTGGGAACCATTTTCGCGATTTATCACCGGCTGACGAAAAAGGGACCCGGGACGGTGGAAGATTGTTTGCAGACCGGGCGCAGCCTGGTCGCGGCAGGATATATCGTCTATGGGGTAAGCACCATGTTTGTTTACACCACCGGTCATGGTGTACATGGTTTTACCCTGGATCCCTCGATTGGCGAATTTCTGCTCACGCACGAAAATATCCGCATACCAACCGAACCGATATATTACAGCGCCAATACCGGCAATCAGGAAAAATGGAGTGAAGGGGTGCGCGAGTTTACCCGCGCGCTTCACGGCGGAAATGGAAAAGCAAGACCGCTTTCCATGCGCTATGTGGGCTCGCTGGTGGTGGATTTTCACCGCACACTTTTGGCAGGCGGCATTTTCTATTACCCTGGCGACCGCAGCAAGCCGCAAGGGAAATTGCGCCTGACGTATGAAGCAGTCCCGCTGGCATATATTGCCGAACAAGCGGGGGGCTACGCGTCAGACGGCTGCCACGCGATCCTCGATATACAGCCACAGCAGCTGCATCAGCGTACGCCGTTATACGTTGGCAACAGCAGCCTGGTGCGCGCGGCAGAAGCGTATATCTGTAAATATGATGAAGAGGAGGAATCCCAACCGCAAGGATAGCCGCCAAAATCAATTTGTTGATTAAAGTAACAAGCGCGCCATCAGGCGCGCTTGTATTTTTTTCGAAAAAAGGGAGTATTACCCGATGCGGTTGTACATTTCGCGCGTAACCAGGTTGCTGGAGGGTTTGCCTTCAAAGAAAAGGCGCAATTCTTCAGACGCCAGTTCGCTGAGACGGCTGCAATCTTCAATGCAGCCAGCAATATGGGGGGTAACCACCACATTGTCCAGGCTGCGCAGGGGACTGTCCGCGGCAGGGGGTTCGGGGTCAGTTACATCCAGGAAGGCGAAGAAACGACCTTTTTGTAATTCCGCGACCAGGGCGGGTTCGTCGATCAATCCTCCACGGGCGGTGTTGACGATGAGGGCGTTGTCTTTCATGGTTTGCAGCTTTTCGGCGTTGATCAGGTGCTGGGTGGCGGGGGTTAACGGCGCGTGCAGGGAGAGAATGTCACATTCAGCGCATAAAGAATCCATATCGGTTAAGGAGACGCCCATTTTTTGCGCTTCCACATCAGTCACAAAGGGATCGTAAAGCAGCACCCGGGCAGGTTCAAAGGGCCGCAGCAATTCGATCAGGTGGCGGCCTACGAAGCTGGCCCCAACGATACCGACCGTCTTGCGGTGGATTTCTCGCGAGGGCCAATAAGGGCTTTCACGCCAGCCGCCTTCACGAACCGTTTTTGCCAGAGGAAAGATGCGCTTCATACCCACCAGAATAAAGCCCAAAGCGCATTCAGCCACATCGGCTGCCAGAGCGGATCGAGCGGAAAGCACGCTGATACCATTTTCATAAACCGCGTCTGAAGCAAAGCGTTTTACGCTACCGCCCATATGTACCATCACTTTTAATTTTGGGGCAGCCGCGACCACGTCCGCGTCTATCTGGGCTACCTCCCAACTGGTGATTACCGCGTCGGCATGTGGCAGGAGGGCGATGAGGTCTTGCTTGGCGGCTGGTTCCTGACCAGGGTGGTGGATTACCTCGGCAAAATCAGTCAGCATTTGCCAGGTTAACTCGTTAAACAGGCGCGGATAATATTTTTGTCCAATGGAAACAGCGACCACAGGTTTTGACATGCAAGCTCCTTTGATACACAGGTAAGGAAGAGTAAGCGGGTGAGTCTCACATATTTTGGGTATGTAATACTTTACTTAACGTTTTCAGAATATTGAACGTTATCTAATAAAATTGTAGGAAAATTACAGCAAGATGTCAAGTTACACTTTAATAATTAATAAGAGCTTGACACAAACCGCAGAAAATCTTAACATTAATGAGTGGAAAAACACAACTGGAAAACCAGGAGGAACCATGCCCCAGGCTCTGCTCAGTCTAGATATTGGAACAACTTCCATGAAAGCGTTGTTGTTTGATGTTTGCGGGAAGGAGCTTCTAACGATAGAGGAAAAATATCCTTTCTTGTGCCCTCAGGCAGGCTGGTATGAGCAAGACCCCGCGCAATTATGGCAGGCGGCAGTTAATGTGCTGACGCGCGCCGCTAAGCAATTACCAATGAATTATCAGGTAATGGCCATCGCCTTGGCATGTCAGGGATCCTCGCTTCTGCCCGCAGACCAGCATGGCGAACCGGTATACCCGCTGATTACCTGGATGGATCAGCGCGCCCAGGGAATTGTGGATCGGTGGCGGGGGGAAGGCCTTGAGCAAAAGATTTTCCGGCGCAGCGGTTGGCTGCTGGATGCCGGTTTGCCGCTGGCGATGATGGCATGGCTGCGAGATAACCGGCCGGAGGTATTCTCGCGGGTGGAACGCTGGCTGTCTTTGAATGACTTCCTCGCATTCCGGTTGACAGGAATTTTCTGCATGAATCAGTCTTGCGCGGCAGCCATGCAGCTTACTGATATTCAAACCGCGCAATGGGATGAAGAATTGTGCGCGATGGCAGGCGCGCGGCCAGAGCAGTTCTCGCCTGTCTATCCTGCTGATCACATCGTTGGCGAGATTCTCCCTGAACTTGCCCGGCTTACCGGTCTGCCGGCTGGCTTGCCAGTCATTAATGGCGGCCAAGATCATTCTTCCGAAGCAGTGGCATTGGGAATGATCCACAGTGGCGATGCCTGGCTGGGATGCGGCACAGCCTGGGTAATTAACGCGGTGGTGGAGCAAATTGATCTGGACAGTGTGCCGCAAGGATTGTGTCTAAATTATCACAATTTGCCACAGCGCTGGATTATGTCTCAACTGCTTGGGGGGCTGGGCGCTTCTATGGAATGGCTGCTGGAGCAATTGTGGAAAGATGAGGCTGGCGGCTACCGCTACGCGGAATTGACCAGGGCTGTGGAAAATGTTCCACCAGGAAGCGGTGGTTTGCTGTTTTTACCTCTCACCGGACCAGGACAAACAGGAAAGCGCTACCCATTCGGCGGGTTTGGCGGGCTGCGTCTGGATCACACGGCGGGGTATATGACGCGCGCGGTAATGGAAGGGGCGGGCTACGAACTGCGCTGGTGCCTGGAACGCCTGGCGGCGGCTGGCATGCAGTTGGAACGCTTATGGATGATCGGTGGGGCGGCGCGCAGCGCGGTGTGGCCCAGAATCCTTTCAGACCAGATCGGGCTACCGGTATCGATCACCCAGTACAAGCATGGGCCGGCATTGGGCGTAGCGATATTGGCGGGGGTGAAGCTGGGACTGTTCGCCAGTGTTGAAGACGCGCGCGCGAAGTTTTCTTTTGAGGCGCGTCACTTTGAGCCGGATTCCAAATGCCATGATTTATACACTTCCCAATTCGATCGTTATAAAACGTTTGCCGCCGCCCTCGCTGATATAGGATAAAATTCCCTCATCTTCATACACAGGTGGTAAATCATGGGCGCGCTCGGGAACATTAAAGGATTATTGATCGACATTGATGGAACTTTGGTACGCGGCAAGCAGCCTTTGCCCGGTGGCAAAGAACTTTTTGCCTTTCTAAAGGAAAAGGCTGTGCGCGTGTGCGTGACCAGTAATAATTCTGTCACTTCTCCAGACCAGATACGGCAGAGTTTTCTGCGCATTGGAGTGTCTCTCACAGAAAACGAAATAGTTACCAGCGCCACCGCGGTGTATCATTATCTTTGCCGTCATTATCCCCAGGGCGGCACAGCGTATGTGATCGGACAGCCAGGTTTAGTACAGGCGGTTTCTCGCGCGCGGTTTCGTTTGCTGACCGATGCCAATCAGAAAGCAGATGTGGTAGTGGTTGGCGGAGACCCGCAATTAACTTACCAGAAGATTAAGGATGCCAGTTTGCATATTCAACGCGGGACTCCTTACCTGGGAACCAACCCGGATGTATCCTATCCGGCGGAAGAGGGACTGCTGCCGGAAACCGGCACAACCCTGGCGGCGCTACAGGCGGCAACCGGGGTGGAGGCTCTGGTCATTGGCAAGCCTGAGAAGTATCTTTTTGAGGCGGCTCTGGACCAATTGCAACTGCCACCCGCGCAGGCAGCCATGTTGGGCGACCGGTTGGATACCGACGTGATTGGCGCGCAGCGAGCCGGAATGCTTTCTATCCTGGTGGAGACTGGAATTGACAATTCTGCCAGCGCGCAAGCAAAACAAATCTTCCCGGATTTGATCGTAAAAGATCTGCCAGACTTGATTCAACGCTGGCAATCCGGATAATCTGTTTATAGCTATAGGGGTCAGTAAGTTTTTTTCCAAACGTGGCTTTTGTAGGCTTCGGTAAAACCCATTGCATCGTAAAAGCGGTTGGCGGGGATCATGTCCCCGGTGTCTACTGTGATTTGTTTCGCGCCTAATGCTTTGACGCGCCGCATGGTTTCGAACATCAGACATTGCGCCAGGTTTTTACGGCGGTGATCGGGATGGGTGCATACCGGTTCATATAACGCGCGGTGGTTCTGCGGATCGTAAATGGCAGCCACATGGGCGGCAAAGCTGCCGTCTGGTGCTGCTGCCACAAGATGCAGATCCGGCCGGATGCTGGGCGCCAGTTGATAAAAATTTTGCAGCTCTTTGCCTTGATGGATACTGCGGTTGAAAGCGGCGTTTAAGAGGTTTGCCATGCGCTGGCAATCGTCCAGGCTTTGCGGGTCAATCTCTGCCAGGGTATAGCCCTCAGCCAAAGCCGCTTCGGGAATCTGGGGGGTAACCAGATACATGCGGCGAACCATACCACCGTAATCTTGCATTTCATAACCGCGCGCTTCCAGAATGCGTTTGCGAGGCGCGTCATAATCCCACACTTCAGCTTGCAGCACTTTCTTTCCGGTTTCTTGTTCCACAGCAAAAAGGTTTTCTTCGCACCAGGAAATCATTACCTCTTCTATGTCGGGGCGGAAAGCGGGATGGATTTGCAGGTAAAACCAGCCTTCACCGTCCTGATTGGCCGCGCCAGCCAGCTGTCCGCTGGCGGTTTCCCACAAATGGATGGTTTTATGCCACAACGGGTTGGGGGTGGGGTCATAATTATGGAAGCGCGCCCCGTCCCAGCGGCGTAACTCCCAATTCCACCCCAGACCGGTGATGGGGTACGTGTCGACGCATAATTGGCGAATGGACCAGAAGTCGTCATCATTTAAATAGGAGCGGTCAGTTATGCTGTTAGAAGACATCGGTAACCTCTAATCTCATTGATTGATGAATGTTTGATTGATTTCTCTATCTCAAATTTGGTTATGCAAAATTTTATGGATTGGTGGATTGTTTAAGTTAGCGCTCTTCCACTCACTAATTGAATGACGGTACCAGTGGTGTAATCTCATTTAATCGGGTAAGAGACGGTGCGCGCGAGGCAACCACCAGAAGTGCTTTTGCTGCCAGAGGAGGCGGAGTTTGTAATAAAATCGACGCGCTCAAACAACTGGTGAGGGTGGTTAGCCCACTGGTTTCTGCAGGGTCTTTGTCAGCAAACGCGATACGCGCGCTTTTGCGTGACTTATGGAAGGCGATGTGACTACCAACGCGGATGGCTCCTCCGGAAATGAGCACAACCGAATAAATGATGTTTATGGTTTATCTGCAGTGATTGGTTCATAGATGAGCATCTCTTGATTATAAAACAAATGTTTGCAGCTCGTTGATTTCTTCCAGAAAATCGGAGGACCACATGCTCCAAAGCCTGCTCTACTCGATTTCCGGGCGGCACAAAAAAATGGGAGTATTATTTCTAAAAAGCCAGGTTCTCTATGAGAATATAAAAAAAGAGCTCTCATTCCTGAAGGATGTTGAGAGCTCAGAAGAAAAACCTCGCGGGTGGAAATTCTCAAAGCGCTTTATCGTGAAGCTGAATTACTGATCCTCGACGAACCGACTGCCGTGCTAACCCCCGGCGAAGTAGAGGAACTGTTTACTGTCTTAAAAGAGTTAACCAAAGCCGGGTTATCAATTATTTTTATTACCCATAAACTGGAAGAAGTCATGGCTGTTTGCGACCGGGTAACCGTGCTGCGCGATGGCCGTGTGGTCAGCACAGTTGATATTGGTAATACCAACCAGCAAGATTTGGCGCGCATGATGGTTGGCCGCGATGTTTTCCTCAAGATGGATAAACCCGCTATCGAACCGGGTGATGTAGTTCTTTCTGTGCGAGATGTACACGCTCTCAATGACCGCGACCTGCCTGCTCTGAAAGGGGTAAACCTGGATGTTCGCCGGAATGAGATTGTCGGCATCGCTGGCGTTGACGGTAATGGACAAACTGAGCTAGGTGATGTCATCGCAGGTCTGCGAACCTGCACCACCGGCAGCGTGACTGTGAATGGCAAAGATGCCACCAACCTCACCCCGCGCGAAATACTCGACATGAATGTGGCTTACATCCCGCCAGACCGGCAGCACACAGGCTTATTGATGGATTTTGAAGTGATGGAGAACCTGATTTCAAAAACATTCCGCAAACAACCTTACTCCATTCGAGGTATCCTGCAGCGTAAGAAGATCGATGAGTTTGCCGAGCAAGCCATAAAAAATTATGATGTAAAAACCCCAAGCCCCAATGTTCTGGTCAAACTCCTCTCCGGAGGCAACCAGCAAAAAGTTATTTTGGCGCGTGAAGTGAGCCGGGACCCCGATTTGCTCATCGCCGCCCAACCCACCCGCGGACTGGATATTGGCGCGACCGAATATGTGCACAAACAAATGGTGGACGCGCGCAATAATGGTGCCGCCATTCTGCTCATCTCCACCGAGCTGGAAGAAATTCTATCCCTTTCCGATCGCATCGCGGTGATGTATGAAGGTGAAATCATGGGAATTGTCTCGGCTGAAAACGCGCAGATCGACCAAATTGGTGAGATGATGGCAGGTGTTCTCCGAATTCCCTCTTTTTCGAGCGCCCAGAAGGAAGTTGAGGAAGCCTGATGTATACCCGTAAACCTTTACCCGCCTGGATAAGCAAATTTTTGGATAAATCGCTAAACATATTGATACCAGTGCTTGCCATACTGGCCGCTTTTTTTGTCTCTTGTTTGCTCATTCTCGCCTGGGGAAGCAACCCCCTTGAAGCTTATGCCGCACTCTTTAGCGGAGCATTTGGCAGCCTCAACGCGATCGCGACCACACTCACCCGCCTGACGCCATTGGTATTCACCGGTTTGGCAGTGGCTTACGGCTATCGTAGTGGTTTTTTCAATGTCGGAGCTGAAGGCCAACTCTTTATGGGCGGGCTGGCAGCCACCTGGGTGGCAGTAACTTTTACTGAACTTCCCGGCATTCTGCTGATTCCGCTTAGCATGCTGGCCGCCGCGGCAGCCGGCTCAATGCTGGCCCTTATCCCCGGTTACTTAAAAGCCTCTCGCGGATTCAACGAAGTGCTGACCACCTTATTGATTAATTACATCGCCATTCAATATTTTGAGTGGACGCTTAGAATTGACCACCCCACCAAAGGTGTTGACCAAACCTGGACTCCTGTTAATTGGTTTGGTATTAAAGATGCTTCCCAACCTTATCCCAAATCGGCTGAAATTGCCGCTGCCGCCGAGCTGCCTTCCCTGGGCAGCCTGTTGAACAGCCAATTCATGCTGGGAATTTTTGGCCATTCGCAATCCTACCTGGACTTTATCTCCTCTCCAGCGCTTAACCGCATTACTCTGGGGATCATCCTGGCCATTATTGCGATCATCATCATGTTTGTGATCACCTTCAAAACCACCACCGGCTTTCGCGCCCGCGCGGTTGGGGTCAACCCAAATGCCGCCCGCTATATGGGTATCGACGTCAAGAAAACCATTATCACCACCGCGCTCATTAGTGGTTCGCTGGCTGGCCTGGCTGGCGGGGTGGAAGTATTGGGCTCATCCCACCGGGTGATTGAACGCTTCCTGGTTGACGCGGGCTTCACCGGTATTCCGGTCGCCCTCATCGGCCAGCTGCACCCGTTCGGGGTCGGTTTGGGGGCACTTTTCTTTGGCGCTCTGCGCGCCGGAGCCAATAAAATGCAAATCATCTCTGCCGTACCGATCGCGGTAGTCAATGTGATTCAGGCAATGGCCATTCTGTTTGCCATTGCCGGCGCCACTTTCGATCTCTCCACCCGCATCAAGAAGAATCAAATGGCTCAAAAATCACTCGATTTGCATGATGATGTCAGGGCAAAAACAAACGAGGTGACCCATGCTTAATGACTTTCTGAGCATTTTCGGTTCGGTAGATTTTTATGTGGCTGTGATTCGCATGACCACCCCTCTTCTGCTGGCGGCAATGGGTGGTTTGGTGGCAGAACGCGCCGGATTGGTCACTTTCGGCATGGAAGGCATGATGCTGATGGGCACCCTGGGCGGCGTAATTGGCAGCCATTTAACCGGCAGTGTTTGGGGCGGTTTGCTTCTGGCGATTATTTTTAGCATGTTTATCGGTCTCGCTTATGCCGTTATGGCTGTTACTGTTGGCGCGCATCAGATCGTCACCTGCGTGGCGCTAAACATGGGCACTCTCGGCCTTACCAGCGTCTTGTTTGGACTGGTGTTTGGCGGCGGCAAAGACGCGGTAGTACAGGAAGTAGTCAAAGTGGCCAGTTTAAACACCTTTAAGGTCCCGATTCTGGGGGATATTCCCGTAATTGGCCCAATCTTTTTTAACCATTATCCGCTGGTTTACCTTGCGTTTTTAATGGTACCGGCGATCTGGTTCCTGCTTTACCGCACCACCTGGGGCTTAAAAATTCGCGCCGTGGGTGAGCATCCGCATGCTGCTGATACTGTGGGCATTAACGTCGTGCAAACCCGTTATATCACCTTGCTGCTGGCTGGAGCGCTGGCCGGTCTGGCCGGAGCGTTTCTGTCCATTGGAGTGTTAAACACCTGGCAGGAGAATATGACCACCGGCCGCGGGTTTATCGCTTACACTGCCATTGTATTCGGCAAGTGGCAGCCGGTGGGCGTCTTCCTCGGCGCGTTGCTGTTTGGCCTGGCCGACGCCTTGCAGCTGCGTATGCAAACCATGAATATTAATGTGCCGTACCAGGCCATGGTGGCATTCCCATATATTGTTACCCTGATCGCTTTGGTTTTATTTGTGGGCAAAGCCAGCTGGCCGGCAGCATCGGGTATGCCTTTCAAGCGTGAAGGCAAATAGCGATTGTCTGCAGAAAACATAATAAAGGAGAAATTTATGAAACGGTTTGTTGGACAGGTTGCGGTTATCACCGGTGGAGCCAGTGGAATTGGCAAAGCCTGCGCGATGCGGTTCGCCGAAGAAGGCGGTAACGTAGCTGTAATGGATATTTCGGATGAAAATAACGAAGCCGTTGCCGAAGCCTGCCGCCAATTGGGTGTGGAAGCCCTCGCGCTGCACCTGAACGCGGCAGACGAGGAAAACGTCGATCGGGCTTTCAAAGCGGTATTGGACCGCTGGGGCCGCATCGATATCTTGGTTGCCGCCGCTGGAATTCACAGCAGCGCGCCAATCAATGAGTTGCCACTCAAGCAGTGGCAGCGCGCTGTTGACATTAATCTGACCGGTGTTTTCCTCAGCAATCGCGCTGTGGCTGAAACCATGATGAACCAGAAATCCGGCAGCATCATCAACATCTCCTCCATGGCCGGGAAAACCAGCTTCCCCGCCACATCCGAATACTCAGCCACCAAATCCGGCGTAATTGGCCTTACCCGCTCAGTGGCCCTGGATCTGGCGCCTTATGGCGTAACCGTCAACGCGGTATGCCCCGGCAACACCCTGACCGAAATGGTGAAATCCGTTGCAGCTGTTATTGGCG
>Ga0351880_1156_pt1 | contig 15593 bp, 12 predicted proteins | sample BONcelFGM3001E13_FD_206766 | JGI IMG/M metagenome (GOLD analysis project Ga0351880, IMG submission 206766) | Enriched cells from coal bed in the Powder River Basin, Montana, United States - BONCAT cells FGM rep3 HSBNCT.FGM.300.1.E13 ...
ATAGTGGCGGTGCGATTTTTTCAAAGGAAAAGGGCCGCCGGAGGGGCGGCCCTGCTTGGTTCACGTAAATCGCCGGGTCATAGTTGGGGTGTCAGCTCAATGCCCCTGATTATCCTCATGGCGAGAGGAGTAAGGTTTCAATGATGCCCGGAATTTCTCCACCGAACTTGGCAAAAGAATTGTCGGCCTTTTTGGTGGGGATGTAAGGCCGCATCATCTCGTTGTCTTCGTGGTCGATGATGTGGCAGTGCCACACGTAGCCCGGGCCATAAGTGGGGTCAAACACAAAGGGGTTTTGACCAGGGGTGGTTGCGTTCAAGGCAACGTCCTGCGGCGCCCAGCGCCCGATAATCCGGGTTACCTCACCGGGGTAGGCGAGGATGGTGTCCTTCCAGCCTCTTTCTTGCGGCAGAGGCGGCTGGATCGGGTTAGTTCCCAGGAAGAGGCCAACCGGCGGGTTGCCGCCGATGGCGCCGTCAGTGTTCACGAGGTTGTAGGGCAGCGGCGGGCCATAGCCATCGATAACCGCACCCACGGGAAAGGAGGCATCGTATGCCGCGGTATAGCCTACGTCGTCATATACCTGCCGGTTCACTAGCTGGAACTGGATCATGTGCGGGTGGATGGGGTGGGCATCGCCGGTCAGGTTGATAATCTCCCATTCTTCCGTTGTACCTATCTGGGGCAGTTCGGTCAGCCAGTTGACCCCAACTCGACTGGAGCCTGGAATCGGGACCCCCGTGCCCTCTTGGAGGCCGCCGAATTTGGTGTTGTTCATCAGAACTTCAAGCGGGCCGCCGGGACCCATAACCTCCCGGAGGACCAGTTGGCGTTTTCGGTTGACGGTCACGGCGGGATTGATGCCGCCGGCGCCGTCAGCCAGCCGCACAATGGCCGGGGGCTGACCGGCGCCGCCCCGGAGGCAGGCCCCGGCGGCAGCCGGGTCAAAAGAAGTATCAGTCACGGGGGTGGCGTTAACCTGGAATTGCAAGAGGCCTGCCGTACCAAGCGGATCCGGGACAATAGGGCCACCCGGGAAGGGCCCGTTGGCGGTATTCGTGACGCAAAGGGTTTTCCCAGCAAAAGCCGCAAAGTCGATAATCACATCGTAGCGCTCCCCCGGAGCGATCGTGAGCCGGTTCGTCGGGGTGCTGGCGGTTATAGCTGGGGCATCCAGAAGCCCCCCGTCGGTGCCGATGACATAGATAGGCGGACCGGGGGGAGCGGAGGGCGCGGGGGGAATAACGGGGACTGGTGTATCGTCCACGCTAATCTCATAGACCCGGGCATTGGACCCGTTCAGCAGACGGAAGCGGTAACGCTGGGGCTCCACCACGAGAAAAGGCCAGGACCGCCCGTTGACCACGATGACATCGCCGAAAAACTCCGGGTTCCAGAAGGGGTGGACGGATGGGTTCGTGGGACCCCCATTCAACCCGCCAGGATAACCATCGGGAAAGAGCCACTGGCCGTTAGTGTCGAACTGCCGGTCCTGGAAGACAACCTCGATTTCCTGGGGTCCGGCGGGCAGGTTAAGCCCGGTGCCGACCATGCCGGTATCGAACTGGTCCCGGATCAGCCAGAAGGCCGCGATGCCGGCGTAGACGTTGGTTCGGGTGGCCCCTAAGGCGTGGTCGTGAAACCAAATGTTAGCGGCTTCCTGGGCATTGGGGTAATCATAAATATTCTTGTAATACCCTGGACCTCTAATTCCCCCAGGTGCTGCCAGCGGTCCGGAGAGGAACCCTTCACCTCCTGGGGTCCACCATTCGTCCGGGCCGCCGTCGGAGTCCGACCGCACCTCACCACCGTGCAAATGGGGCACCACCGGTTGGGGGCCGGAATAAGGGGCGAACCTGGCCGGGTTGCCTGGCAACAGGCCAAAGGGATTGGCCCACGCCAGGGTTTGGTCCACGGTGATGTATCGCTGCAGGATCGGGGGAATAACGGCAGTCCCCAGATTGTTGGTATAGGTCACCGCGGTCCCGACTCCCTTTTGAGCTTCCACGGTGAAGCCGGGATAATACTGCGGCGCTCCTCCCACTTTAAAGCCCCAAACGTAGGTGCCGAGCTGGGGGTTGAAATTAATGCCGGGATAAGGGTTAATGGTGGCCGGCAGCGCGGCATAAAAGCTGTCGGGCAATACCTTATGTTGGAACTCATGGTAAGAAACTGCCAAGGCGTTGCCGGCCGGAATCCGCGCCCCGGCGAAATGCGCCAGCGGGGTGACGTATTTGGGCACTGTCGTGCCATCCACCGCGGTTTGCGGGACCTGGAAGCTCGCCTGCACGCCGGAGGTCAGTCCTACCCCCGCTAATAGTACTGCCATGACTCCAATAAATAATGCTCTCCTCATGACCATACTTTCCCTCCTTTAGGTGAGTTCCTGTTATACCCTGGCAAGGTGGCGAACGAAGTCGTTATGCAATAAAAGGCGATCCTCGAATAGAGCCGCGAGGATGGCGGCTTCTAGCTGGTTTGCACCCCTGGCCAGCATTGAAGTCCCTGTTTTGAAATCAAACCATGGTGAACATAAATTAACAGAAAAAATAACTAGTTCTATAGGTAGAAATGCCTATTTTAACCAAATTTGGTCTAGGTAAAAAAGCCTATATGAACTAATAAGCTTATGTCGTACGATCCTAACCACATCATATTAAAGAAATTATGTCAGAAACCTATAGCACTCATCTCAAACTTCGAAAACCAGCCTTATGGCAGGAGACCGCTGGCTCGTTGAGGTCAGAAAACCGCAAGGCCTGCAGCAGGCTGTCTCAGCCAGCCGCCGCTGGTCCAGCGGGCCAGTTTTTGCACGGGGGAATATGGAAGGTTTTGAAGCGCGGTTACATCGAGGAAGTTTAGCGTTGGCGTAAAGGGGAGCCGGCAAGCCCTATGGAACCAGCCCCCCAGTCCAGTCTACATGCAGGCAGTAATCCGCCGCCCAGGGATTTATTGCGGTTTCTCTTTTTTTGGTGCGTCCTGCGGCCCGGTTTTTTGCCGCCCGTACTTATCCAATAATTTTTGTTGCCACTTCCAGGTGGCCAAGAGATATTCACCTTGTTGAACCGGGGTAAGAATGGCCATGGTCTCATCCCGCCGGCCTTTATACGTATTGACCAGTATGTCCTGGTCGGCGGCCATGGCGGTGGTCAATTCTTTCACCTTCCCCTCATTAGCTTTCTCGCCGGTCAGGAGTTTTTCCAATTGCGCCGCAGATTTATTAATTCTCTCTAAAGCCTCGTGGCGAATCCGGTCGAATTTTTCCTCTACGTTAATGAAAATTCTGGCCTTATCAGGGCGAAGATTCAACTTCTTGATCAGATGTTCCCGGAATGCTTTGTTATCGCTTTGACCTTCTTCTTGGGCCGGAGCCACGGACGGAATCCCCACCAAAACACCGAGCACAACGCCCACTACCAACAGTTTGAGATTGGTGTTTCCCATCACAGTTATCCTCCTGGGATCAAACTTTCGAGCCCGGTTATGCCCCGGCGGCCCTCATCGCCGTGCAGTGCGGGCCGCCTCGCCGGACGAACCCGCGTTTATCCAGCCTTTTGGTTCACTCCTGCCGGAGTTTGGCCTCTTGCTTTTTGAAACCAGTAATGCTGCAAACCTTAGAGCCAGATAGTTTATGGTTTCGTCATAATATCGATACACGGGATAAAAACAATAGGTAAAAATACCGAACTGCTTCAAAAAACCGGAATTATGCCGCGACTATAATCCGAGGCACATGAAAAAGAAGCGGTGGGGACGGCTGCTGCTCCAACATAATTGGTGGATCAGTTTTGGGGAGGCAGGTCATCCTCTTGGATGAAGATCCCTTGGGTCCCGTCTAAATGGTACAGCCGATCGACGGCGAGGGCCGGATGGCGCTCATGGGTCAGGATCAAAATGGTGGCGGTTCTTTTGCAGGCGTTAATGACCTCGGCCAGGAGTTGCCGGGCCCTGTCGTCGAGGTTCGACCATGGTTCATCCAGGATCATGATCGGCGACTCTCTCAAGAGCAGCCTGGCGATGCAAATGCGCTGCCTCTCACCGGTGCTGGCCCCGATGCCCCGCGGGTCCATGATGGTGTCAATACCCTGAGGCAAACGCCCCCAAAAGTCCTTTAACTGGGCGCGTTCAAGGGCCTGCAAAATCTGTTGCTCGCTTGCGTCCGGTTGCGCGATGAGGAGGTTGCCTCTCAGCGTCTCCTGGAAAATAAAGTGGTTCTGGGTGACCACACCGATTTTCCTCCGCAGCTCCGTGCGGGAAATCCGCCGGATGTCGATCCCGCCGATGGAGATGACCCCTTCCTGGGGCGTATAAAGACGCAGGAGTAAATTGATGAGGGTGGATTTGCCGCTTCCACTTTGGCCATCGATGACGGTGACGGAATTGGCGGGAATGAGCAGGTGCGCCCGGTTGTAGAGCCGCCGTCCTCCCGGGTATCCGAAGGTCAGACCGGAGAGCTCGATGGCGGCGGATTGGCAGGGCAGGGTTACCGTGGGATGGCTGTCTTCCGCCTCAGGGGGTTCAGCGAGAAATTCGGATAGATGGCGAATCCCGGTGAATTCGGTCTGCACCGTGGCCACCAATCTGACGAGTTGGCTGACCGACATTTGTAATAAGGTGGCATAAAAGAAAAACAGCAAAAACGGCTCGAGACCCATCATACCGCGGGCGATGAGGTAATAGGCCAGGGCCACCAGCCCCAAGCCGCCCAGTTGGGTGAGAAGCTCAATACCGGGGGAAAACACCGACAGCACCGCCCCGGCTCGTACCGACAGCCTCTGCAGCCCGGAGGTGTGCATCTCGAATTGTTCCGCCTGCTGCTCCTCGGCCGCCAGTACCTTGACGGTGTCGATCCCCTGAATGGTTTCGTCGAAGACCCGCTGGATGTCGCTCCACGTGGCCCGCTGAGCCCTGGCATAATAACCCATAATTCGGTTGAGGACGCTCACGAGCAACGTGGTGAGGCCCACGATGCCAAGAGCCGCAAAGGTAAGGGTGGCGGGGCAGAAATAAAACAGGACGGCCGTCACCGCGATGGCGGTGATGAGTTCGCGGCCGACCCCCGGCAGAAAATCAGCGAAGAACCGCTGGGCTTGCGCAATATCGCTGGAGAACTTGGTGAAAAATTCGCCGGCGGATTGCTGCTGGAAATAGGCCAGGGGCAGGTGGCTGGCCTTATCGAAAAAATCGGTTTGCAGCTGTTTGAGCAGATTAAAAGAAAAGACCGTGCCGGCATACCCGCTAATCCCTTGGAGCACGGCGATGGCCAGGAAGATCAGGGCCAGTTGCTCGAGCAGGGGCAGCCCCGAGGTCCAAAGATTGGCCTGTTGGCCGTCCACGGCCAGGCTTACCAGCTGTTGATAATAGCGCGGCTGTAGCGCCAGGAGCACCCCGCAGCCGAGCTGCAAGACCACCAGAAGCGTCAGCGGGAGGCGATAGCGTGAGATGATGCCAATAATCCAGGTTCTCATGGCTCTGGGCAGGCGGAGGAGTTTCTTTGCAGGTCGGCCAGGGCTCGATGCATTCTGGCAAATATGAGCTGATAATCTTTGCAGAAAGGGTCTTTGGCCATGTGGTCATGACAAAAAACCAAGGCGTTGAGGGGGCAGCCGCCGTGGCAGATGGGCCGGTGCATACACTTTTGGCAGTCTGACAGCGTCTCGGCCCGCCGCCGAATATCTTCGCAAAAAGGCGAAGCTACCAATTCCTCGATTTCACGGTCGTGGATATTACCCAAGAGGGGGGTGTCAAACCGGCTGCACAGCACGACATCCCCAGAGGGTTTCACTCCGAGGTGGGACCCGGCGCAGGTTTGGCGCTGCTGACATTCGTATGGCGCCCCGCCGGCCATGGCCTCCAGGTAGAGGGCCAGGGGCGACACGGTGACCCGCCGGTGTTCCGTACCGGCCCAGGCGTCGAATAAGCGGCACAGAAAGGCGCCATATTCCCCGGGCTTAAGCAAGTATGGCCCCGAGGTCTCCGAGTGGCGCCCCGGAATCATCGGGTTAACCCGGAACCCGTACCCCAGACCCTGAAAGTACCGGTAGATGGCCTGCTCCTGCCCCAGGCTCCGCCGGGTAACCACCGCGTTGAACCCCGCGGACACGCCCTGTTCTTCCAAAAGGCGAACTTTCTCCAAAACCGCGGCGTGGCTTCCCTGCCCATCGGCCCCGGTGCGCATCGAGTCGTGCAAGACTTGGGGGCCGTCGAGGCTAACGCCGATCTGGAACTCGTGGTCATGGAAAAAGGCGCAAAAGTCATGATCGAGGAGCAGGCCGTTGGTCTGAAGATAATGGTGGATTCTCAGGTCCGAGGCCAGCCCGTGAAGGATTTTCATCGCGGCCCGGAAGAACCCGAGGCCCGCCAGGAGGGGTTCGCCCCCGTGCCAGAGGATATGGATTTCCCTGAACCCCTGTTCCCCGGCATAGCGGGCGGTTTTTTCCAGGGCCGTTTGCAGGGTCTGCCGGCTCATGACGCCGGTTTCGGCCCCGTCCGAATAGCAATAGCGGCAGCTCAGATTGCAGCGCTTCACCGGCTCCAGGATCAGCGTGAAGGCGCCGTTGACATCAACCGGCATTGGCGAGCTCCCGCCGGACGGCTTCCCGCACGTGCTGACGGAAAGCTCTCAGCCCCTCGCAGAAGTACGTCTCCCCCCGGATCTCTTCCCAGGTGGGGGGGAGGACGGCGTCGCCCCAGCGGCTGTCGGGCAGTCCGGCTGCCCGGGCCCGGAGCAGCATGGCGTTGTATTTCATGCAGGTGAAACACCCGCCGATACACTGCCGGCCCCATTCACAGCCTCCACAGGCCATATGGTTCCCGGACCGCCGAATCCCCTGCTTAATCTGTTCCCACAGGGCGGCCTTCTGCGTCAAAATGGCCCCCAGGGAATCCTGATGGATATCTCCCAGGGCCGTCTGCGCATCATTCACCCACTGGTCACAGCTGAACGCCATGCCATCGGGGGCAAAAATCAGGCGCCGGAAATCGCAGCGTTTCTTGTGGAATGGGTCGCCCAGATTGATTTCCGGCTGCAGGACCATCTTGACTTCTTGCCGCAACTCTTTGAAATCCACCTGCCTCTCCTGGTCCCAGAACCAGCGGTCAAACAATTCGATCAAAAACCGTCCCACTTCTTCCGGCCGCGGGGCCAGGCCCGGCAGCCCAGAAACCCCGCCGGCCGCCGGGTCCAGGTCCATCCACCGCACATCATAGATATCCAGTTGGACCTCAGCTCTCAAATCCTGGAAGAATTCGAACAGGTCGACCGCGCGGTGGATGCCCGCCCGGGTAACCACGGCAATCACTGCCACGCGGTCCACCCTGGCGCAGCCGCGGTAACATTCAATACCGCGCCGGGCGGCCTCGAAAGATCCGGCCTGCGAGCCGCGCAACCGCCGGTAGAGGTCGTGAATCTCCTGGGGCCCATCGATGCTGAAGCCCACCTGAAATTGATGTTCGGCGAGAAATCGCGCCATATCCTCGGTCATGAGGGTCCCGTTGGTCTGTATCCGGTTTTCAAAAGCAAGCTCGGGATACTGAGCCTCGAGGCGAATGATGGCGCGGAAAAAATCGATGCCCGCCAGGAGGGGCTCACCACCGTGCCAGTAGACCTGAATTACCTTGTTGTCAGGATCAACACTCAGGTTATGGGCGGCGACGCGGCGGAGAATCGTCTCGACCGTGGAGAGGCCGATAATCCCCCCGCAATGCTCCTGGAAGCAATACCCGCACGCCAGGTTGCAGTTCCGGGTTACCTGGATTTGGGGCACCACCGGCAGATGTTCTTCGCAATCGGAACCGTATGGTGGTCTGGGAGAGAGATTTTCTGCCATGGAAATGAAAAGGAATGTGCGGCACTGGACGTTTGCTACAGTCTTGGAAAGTCTAATGCCCGATGAGGTGCGTGATCAAAATACTGCCTGACTGGAACTCATTTCAAAACTGATTTCCACGTCAACGTGAATCATTCCAGGGGGTTAAGGTGGCAAATAATGACCCCCTTTGCTAAAGGGGGATACGGGGGATATGATACTATCTGGTCAATCCCCCTGAATCTCCCTTTAGAAAAGGGGCGCTTCAACTCTCATTGGGTGAGAAAACGTATTTATAGCCTGAGACAAATTTTTATAATAGGCCCTCAGATCAAGTCCACCAGTTGAACCAGTTGCCCCAGTTATACCAGTTCCGCCAGTTGCGCCAGTTACGCCAGTTGCGCCAGTTACCCCAGTATGGGAATGCTACCCGTTTATTCTTTTCCTGGCGGATTTCTTCTAGGATTTCACGGAGGACTTCACTTTTCGCCATGGCTCCCTCTCTCTGTCTCGATCTCGGCAGACAGACGTTCCCGTAAGGTTAAATCATTGATTCCTTCCGGTCCTTAATAGAATTTCTCTGAATTCTATTTAGAAGTAACTGGTATGCATACTTTCGGCATACATTTCTCACGCCATTTCTCCATGGCCACCAGATACTTGCCTTGCTGGATCGGGGTCATGAGGGCCAGTTCCTCTTCCAGCTGTTTCCTAAAAGATTGAAATAACTTAGCCTGACCGTCAATGTAGGCGGCTACCGCCTCCTTGATCTTCGCTTCGTCAGGGGTGGGCGCGGCTAACGCGGCCTGCAAATTATCCCAGGCCTTCTTCGAGGTCTCGGCTATTTCTCCGCGCATGAGCGAATACTTATCTTCCACCTCCAAAAGCGCCTTTTCTTTATCCGGGGCAATCTTCAATGCTTTGAGCGACTGCGATTTATAATCCTTGAGTTGTTTCCCCAGCTCCTCATTCGTCTGAGCTGTCTGACCCAGGGCGGGGACCACCAGCAGAACACTCAAGATCGTGAAGAGTGCCCCCAGCTTGAAAATGAGCCTGCCTTTCATGTCATCCTCCTTTTGAAAAGGTGTTGGGCATACAGCATTTACTGAGCGTGCCTGAAAGGTTGCCGGTGGCCGCGGCGAGGTTTTATCCAGACGCTCTGCCGCCGCTATCACCCCGCCGCAAATCCTTGCGGTCCGTCTGTCCCCTTCCAGGTAGATATCATTTAAAGCATACATCGGACAAAGCCGTCAAGTAAATTAGGAAAAAATGCTTGTATCGGGAGCGTGAGTCCAATCCCGGACTTTGAGTTTCCAGAGAAAATATTGCACATTGAGACCTCTGCGAAAGTCTCATGTTAGGATAGCCGCCCTCGGCTGTCCATACTGTATCTAGGCGCAGGCGAGGGCGCCTACGCCACATTTTGATGAGGAAGAATAGCGATAGAGACTTTCGCAGAGGTCTCACATTGATTTGATTTTGGAGATTAAAGGCCGGGAAGGAAAGGCGGTTAAGGGCCTGGAATAACTGGAGGCGGCATCCAGATTCGAACTGGAGAATAACGGTTTTGCAGACCGCTGCCTTACCTCTTGGCTATGCCGCCTCTGGAGCGGGAAACGGGATTTGAACCCGCGACTTCGACCTTGGCAAGGTCGCACTCTACCGCTGAGTTATTCCCGCTCGCCCTAATTATGTCTTAAAAATCGGCGCACTTGTCAAGAGGAAAAATTACTTCCCCGGAAAGATGGGTGACCGGAAGGGCTACAAATCTGCAATAAACCCTCTTTTTCAGTTCATCCGGCATGCTAATATCGCTATTTTTTTGTAAGAATAGCCAATACTTATCTTTAAAACCGTCCCGCCTTATTTCTTGACTGAACCTCTATTTGTGGTAATATGGAACGTGAATTAATCCACAAGGTCGATTTTTCAGCGGTCTTAGATAGTAACCTCAATGAGTTAGGAGCATGTCCATGGACTTTCGCACCGTCAACACCACTTGTTCTTACTGCGGCTGCGGCTGCGGCCTCCTTCTGGAGGTATTGGACGATAAGGTGATTTCCACCCTGCCGGTGAAATCCCACCCGGTGAGCCAGGGCAGCCTCTGCATCAAGGGCTGGAACATCCACGAATTTATCGGCAGCGACCAGCGCCTGAAACAGCCGCTCCTGCGCAAAGGCGGCGAGCTGGCGCCGGTGAGTTGGGATGAGGCCATGGACGCCGCCGCCCAGGGCTTGAAACAGGTCGTGGAAAAATATGGCCCCGACGCGGTGGCGGTGCTGGCCTCGGCCAAGGTCACCAACGAAGAAAACTACCTCATCCAGAAATTTACCCGGGCCGCCATCGGCACCAACAACGTCGACCACTGCGCCCGGCTCTGACATAGCTCCACCGTGGTCGGTCTGGCCGCGGCTTTCGGTTCCGGCGCCATGACCAACTCCATCCCGGAGTTGGCCGACGCCAAGTGTATCTTCATCATCGGCTCCAACACCACCGAAAATCATCCCATCGCCGCCAAATGGATCATGCGGGGCAGAGAGAAAGGCGCCAAGATCATCGTCGTCGACCCCCGCGCCACCCAGATGGCCTTTCTGGCGGATATTGCGGTGCAGCACCGCCTGGGCACCGACGTCGCCCTCATCAACGGGCTGATGCATATCATTCTCAAGGAAGGCTGGCACGATAAGGCCTACGTTGAGGAGCGCACCGAGGGCTTCGAAGCCCTGGCCGCCAAACTGGAAGACTATCCTCCGGACAAGGTGGCCGAAATCACCGGCGTCGACGCCGCCACCCTGCGCCGGATAGCCGAGATGTTCGCCAAGAACAAGCCCGCCTCCATCGTCTACTGCATGGGCATCACCCAGCACACCACCGGCGTGGACAACGTCAAGGACCTGGCCAACCTGGCCATGCTCACCGGCAACGTCGGGGTGGCCTCCGGCGGCGTCAACCCCCTCCGGGGCCAGAACAACGTCCAGGGGGCCTGCGACATGGGCGGCCTGCCCAACGTCTTCACGGGCTACCAGCCCGTGGCCGACGAAGCCGCCAACAAGAAATTTTCCGAGGCCTGGGGCCGTCCCCTGTCCAATAAGCCCGGGCTCACCATCCTGGACATGTTCACCGCCATCGAGGCAGGTAAAATCAAGGCCCTCTATGTTATCGGCGAAAACCCCCTGATCACCGACCCGGACCTGCGCCACGTGGAGGCAGCCCTGAAGCATTTGGATGTCTTCATCGTCCAGGACATCTTCCTGACCCATACGGCCAAACAGGCCACCATCGTCCTGCCCGGCACGTCCTTTGCCGAGAAAGACGGCACCTTCAGCAACACCGAACGCCGGGTCCTCCTGGTGCGCCAGGCCATCCCGCCGGTGGGCGACTCCCGGCCCGACTGGATGATCACCCAGGATCTCTCTACCCGCGTCGGCTACCCCATGCACTACGACTCGCCGGAAGCGATCTTCGAGGAGATGAAAAGCCTCACCCCGAGCTACGCCGGCATGACCTATGCGCGCCTGGCAGGCAACGGCCTCCAGTGGCCCTGCCCCACCCCGGAGCACCCCGGCACCGTCTTCCTGCACAAAGACCGCTTCAGCCGGGGCAAGGGCGCCTTTACCGCCATCGACTACAAGCCACCGGCGGAGATAGTAGATGGCGCCTACCCCATGTGGCTCAGCACCGGACGTTCCTTCGCACATTACCACTCCGGCACCATGACCCGGGTCTCCCCCAGCCTACATCAGGAAGTGCCCGAGGGCTATGTGGAAATCAGCCCGGTGGACGCCAAGTCCATGGCCATTAAGGACGGAGAGCGGATCAAGGTCAGCTCCCGCCGGGGCGAGATCCAGATCAAGGCCCGGATCAGCGGCAAAGTGAACCGGGGCGTGGTCTTCATTCCCTTCCATTTCGCCGAAACCGCGGCCAACGTCCTCACGAACTCAGCCTATGACCCCGTGGCCAAGATCCCGGAATACAAGGTCTGCGCCGTCAAGGTGGAGAAGCTGGCCGCGTAACTGCACGAAAAAGAGGTCTTTTTGTAGGGGCGGACCTGCGGGTCCGCCCTTTTTGCGTAGCGGCGGTTAAGCTCTGTGATACAGGCGTCTCATCGGTGAGGCCCTTGCCCCCTCCCCAAACCCCACCCTCAATCCCTTAAGCAAAAGTAGGGGCGACCCGGCGGGTCGCCCCTTTTCGTTCCCGAGAAAATGGAGCCCCAGGCTTTAGCATGAAACCCAAATCCCCCTAAATCCCAGGCCTGTCCGGTAGCATTTTGCAGCCGGGGCATTAGCGGGCACCGCCTAGGTTGAATAAGGTTAATTGGGCGTGATCGGGTGGATCAGAGGTTCGGGGACAGAGTAAGGCCCAGAGGTTACAGCGTTCCATGATCAGGTTTTGCACCAAGCGGGTGAGTTCCAGGACCGACCAGCCCCGGCAGCTTCTCACCTTCAGCCACAGGAGGAGAAGATAGGCGATCATGGCGGTCCAGATTTGGATCAGGACGGCGTTTTCCGAGGTCCCGTAAAACGACTTGATCTTCAGGTTCTGCTTGATCCACCGGAAAAAAGTCTCGATCTGCCAACGCTGCCGATAGAGGCCGGCCACCGCCAGGGCGGCCAGGTCCAGCCGGTTGGTCAGAAAAACATATTCTTTGCCGGTGTCCGGGTCCCGATACTGCACCAGACGCAGGGTCTCGGGATAGCGGTTGCGGCTGCGGACGGTGGTGAGCCGGATGGTTTGATCGGCCAGGACCGCGGCGTCAGCAGGAACGGGATTCTTCTGCACCACTTGGCAGCGCACGTGTCGCGGCAACCGGGTGACGAAGCCCACGCCCTGTCGGTGGAGGGAGGCGAGCCAGGCAAAGTCCACATAGCCCCGGTCCAGCAGCAACAGGTCGCCGGGGGTAAAGCTGAGCGTGCGGGCCACTTCCAGTTCGTGCACCTGACCAGAGGTCACCTGGAGATCTTGGGGAGTGCCGGCGTCCGCATCCAGCAGGAAATGCAGCTTGACCGCACTGTTGCCCGGCATAAAGTCGGCCCAGGGAAAGAGGCTGTCACACACCGGCACATAGGTGGCGTCCATGATTTTGACCCGGTGGGGTCCGGGTTGCCGGCCCAGTTCGGCTTCCAAGCGATGCAGCAGTTTGAAATAGGTCTGTGCAAAGATGAGGACTGGGCGCTGTTTATTGGCATCGGCCAGGCTGGAGCGCTTCACCGAACGAGTGATACCCAGGTGATAGAGCTTCTGCCGGTGTCGCCCCAGGCTGAAGACCAGGTCGCGCAGGCTCTTTTTGCCGCTCAGCTGGGCATAGAGCATGGCTACCAGTTGGGACCAGTAGGATAATTTTCGAGGCTTGGGACCCTGCGAGGCATGGGTCTCCACTTGGTGCTCGAAAACATGTCTCGGGAGAAGTTGTAGCATTTGATTAAGAACGGTGTTATTATGTGCCATAAGCCCCTAACTCCTTGCGATGGTTTGGATTTTTGGTCGAAATCATTATACCACCGCGGGGTCGTTTTGGGGCTTTTTACTTGCTGTCATACGTAGTTTCTACCGGACAGGCCTGCCTAAATCCCCCTTTTCCAAAGGGGGACTTGAGAACCCCCCTTTGAAAAGATCAAACGATCATTCTGATATTTTGATTGAGAGATTCTCAATGAATTTCAAAGTATGGTCCATAATGGTTAGTGCTTTAAATTCATCATAAGTCTCTCTGGCATGGGCGACAAATATCCGGTATGCATCTTTGAAATATCTAAATTGAGCTGCCGCAGAAGAACAAAATCGTAGTTCTTCATCTTTTTCTTTCCCTTTTGGGAGTTGCTTCATTGATTTTATTTCAGACTCAACCTTATCAATGATATTATGCCAATCTGCAAGTTCAATTGGAAATGGAAATGCTACGCCTAAATGTTTCGCTAACGCTCGCAAACCTAACTCAGCCGCACGCATTGAATGAAAAACGCATGCTGTATATTCCCCAATAGCATAACAATTCCCTGCATTAATTAACTCTTTAGATGAATTAGGGAACGCGATTGAAGAAATTATTTTTGATACAAATTCATGGTATTTAGCCCTATGTGATGGAATATACAGAAATAGATTTGATTTTATTTCTGATTTTATCGCTCTAATAATCTGTTCTAACTCTCGCTCCCCTTGTGGTAAATCATTAATCGCCTTCTCTAAAAGATCAGAAGATACTTTTAGGTTGAGCTTATCGCAATCATCTTTTAAATGAGCTAATATTTCTTTAAACTCTTTACAAAATTCAGCATCGACTTTGATACCCCTACTTTCATAATTATGAAGGCAAACACCAACCATTGCCATTGTGGAACCGATATTCATAAAGTCATTCGCAAAAATTTGAAGCATATCCCATAATCTCCATAATATATAAGAATGAAAGATTTTACTCTCCCCCTTTGGGCATGTCAAATTATGACATTCCCTTTGGAAAAGCGAATCGGCGGAGATTTTCATTTTCTCGAGTGAACCATTGGGGTTCATGGAGGTTTAACCTGCACCGGCAATCACTAATTCCCTTCCCCGGGCGCCAGGACCGCGGTACAATGCCTGCATGGATTTACTAGAAGAAATCAAAGCCCAGGTCCAGGGTCTGGAAACGAAGCTTGTGGCCTGGCGCCGGGAGTTCCATCAGCACCCGGAGCTCTCGCACCAGGAGGAGCGCACCGGGAAGGCGGTGGCGGCGTATCTCCGGGGTTGGGGTCTGACGGTAACCACCGGCATCGCCGGCCACGGCGTGTTGGGGGTGCTTAAGGGGGGCCGCCCCGGGCGCGCGGTGGCCTGGCGGGCCGACATGGACGCCCTGCCCATCGTTGAGAAGGTCAAGCTCCCCTGGCGTTCACAGGTGGAGGGGGTCATGCACGCCTGCGGGCATGATTTCCATATCGCCATCGGCCTGGGCGCCGCCCGGTTGCTCAGCGAGTTCAAGGATCGCCTGGCCGGGGAGTTCCGGTTTATTTTTCAGCCCGCCGAAGAAGGCCCGCCGGTGGGCGATTCCGGCGCCAAGGGCATGGTGGCCGCCGGCGTCCTGGAAAACCCGGCGGTGGCCGCAGTGTGCGCCCTGCACGTGGCCCCTAATCTCGATGTGGGCCACATCCGCTATGGCCCGGGGGTGGTCATGGCCGGGGCCGACCGCATCATCCTCACCGTCACCGGCAAATCCGCCCACGGCGCCACCCCGCACCGGGGGGTCGACCCCATCCTGGTGACGGCCCAGGTGCTCAATCACATCCAGGGGTTCCTGGCCCAACGGATCGACACCCGGTCCCCCAAGATCCTCACCTTCGGCCGCATCCAGGGAGGCAACCGCTTCAACATCCTGGCCGACGAGGTTATCCTGGAGGGCAGTCTGCGCTATCTCCAGGAACCGGTGCGCCAGGAGGTCTTACAAGGCCTGCGGCAACAGTTCGCCGGGCTGACCCAGGCCACCGGGGCCGAAATCAAGCTCACGGTGGAGCCCCTGTTCCCCAGGCTCAAAAATGACCCGGACCTCACGGGGCAGGCGGTGCAGATTCTCCAAGCCCTGTTGGGGCCGAAACGTCTTAAGCTGCTGCACCCGGCCATGGGGAGCGAGGACTTCCCCTACTTCGCCGCCCGGGCGCCGGGCTTCTACTTTTTTCTGGGGGTCCGCACCCCCGGGGGCCGAGGCCACGCCCTCCACTCCCCCGACTTCAATCCCGACGAAGCGGCGCTGCCCTGCGGCCTCAAGGCCGCGGCAGGGCTGTTGGCCTGCCTGGCCGAGCCGGAGTTCCCGTCCAT
>Ga0351880_1157_pt1 | contig 15560 bp, 5 predicted proteins | sample BONcelFGM3001E13_FD_206766 | JGI IMG/M metagenome (GOLD analysis project Ga0351880, IMG submission 206766) | Enriched cells from coal bed in the Powder River Basin, Montana, United States - BONCAT cells FGM rep3 HSBNCT.FGM.300.1.E13 ...
CAGGCATGCGGATATCCATCAGTATCAGGTCAGTGTCAGGGTTGTTGCGGAATGTTTCAACTGCTTCAAATCCTGTTCGTGCTTTTACAATTTCCCTGCAAAATGATTTGACCTCAATGTTCAGCAACATTTCAGATACTTTATCATCTTCGGCAATCAATATTTTTAACATTCGCGGATTATCATAATCGTCTGAAAATAAATCCTGCTGATCAACCATTTCTTTGGTCGGTTCTATATTGTAAGGCAGTTCAATGTAAAATTCAGAACCGGTTTTCTCATCGCTTTCAACCCATATTCTTCCGCCAAGCATTTCGGCGTATGCTTTGGAGATTGACAATCCAAGTCCGGCTCCCTGTTTTGCCATTTTGTCGGAAATATCAGCCTGAATAAAACGTTCAAAAATGGCATCCTGCCTGTCCCTGGGTATGCCGATGCCGGTATCTTTTACATAAAACCGGAGTTTTGAAGTCCGGCCAGACTCCTTCTCTTTAGAATCATTAATTAAATCATACCCGAATTCTATTGAACCTTTTTCGGTGTATTTAATTGCATTTTTTACAAGATTGGTAAGAATCGCATAAAGTTTTTCACGATCTGCTTTAATGATCGCTTCGTTTGCCGGCAAAGTATTGTTAAATGTTAGTTTTATTCCTTTGGCTTCTACCTCAGGTTTGAAAAAAGTATAAAGATATTCTATCTGCTCGTTGATGTTCGATTCTTTGATATCAAGTTTCATCAGCCCTGCTTCTATTTTCGAGATATCAACAATGTCATTGATAATATTGAGCATGCGGATACCACTTTTTTCAATGATCTGAATGTATTCCTGTTGCTGGTTTCCAGTTAATTCAGGATTTTTAAGCAGGTCAGCAAAGCCGAGAATACCGTTCATGGGTGTGCGGATTTCGTGACTCATATTGGCAAGGAAAGCTGATTTTAGCCTGTCGCTTTCTTCGGCGCGTTCTTTGGCTTTGATTATCTCCTGTTCAGCTTTTTTATGTTCTGAGATGTCGGTATGCGTGCCAACAATTCTGAAAGCTTTCCCATTGTTGTCAAATATTGCTTCTGCCCGCGAAAGAATATCAACCCAGTGACCGTCTTTATGTTTCATTCTGAACTCCAGCACAAATCGTTCGGTTTGTTTAAGAATGAGTTCATGAAACAATTTCCATGATTTTTTTACATCTTCCGGTTCTGTAGTAGTTTCCCAAACCGAAAAATCATTTGGCAGTTCGTGATCTTCATAACCCAACATTCTCTTCCAGCCAGGGGAATAATAAATTTGATTGGTTTCAAGGTTCCAGTCAAATAAACCATCGTTGGAAGCTTTCATAGCAAGAGTAAATCTTTCTTCGCTTTCTCGCAAGGCTGCCTCTGACTTATACCTGTCGGTTATGTCACGAATAATTCCACCAATACCTTTTTGATTGTTGTCGAGATTTACCGGAAACTTTGTTGTTTCACATCGGCGGTTGCCCAGTATTTCTTCAATGGTAAATGCTGCAGATGCTTCCAACGCTTTCTTATCGGAGGATATACAAGGGAATATTTTGTCTTTATTAGCAAGTTCAAGGTCAGTTTTGCCAATCATTTCTTCTTTTTCCATCCCGAAAAAAGTAGCCATAGCGTTGTTTGCAACAATATATCTGAACTGCTCATCTTTAAGGAAGATCATATCATTACTGGCATTGATAAAAGCCAGATATCGCTCTTCGCTGTCTTTAAGTGCTTTATTTGACTCCGTTTGCTCCAGTTTCTGAAATGCCAGATCACTGATTATTAGTGTTACGTTAAGCAGAAAATCCATGGCTGACTGCACTTCCTCTTTTGAAACGACAGGCACCTTTTCGAGAGCCTGCAGGTATTCATTCTTGTCGAATCCGAATTCATCAGCCTGCTTTGCAAAAAATGAAACATCTGGCTCTTCCAGAAGAAACTGGCCTGAAAAAAGATTGGCGATATGCTCACCTTTAATTATTATAGGAACTGCAACATCAATCAATCCATTTAAACATTTGTAGAAATGAATTTTTTCGCCTGAATCCATTTTATTGGCCAGTGTCGTATCGCTTATGATGCATTTTTTTGATGATTCAGGGTGTACACGGTGAAACTCTGTGCACATTTGTCTCCATCCCGATTTAGATAAGATGTTGCCTTCAAGGTCTAAAATAGCTGTCACGAATCCCGTGGTTTTCTGAAATCCTTCAAGCAGACCATTCACCTTTTCTAAATCGATTAATTCAAGTATGTTAGGTTTCATATTTACACCTTTTTCAGAATGACTCATTTTTGTTCGTGGTACAAACAGAAAATAGCCTTAATCCCACATACAAGGAGCTTGTATTCAGAACTAATCCACCCGACTAATTAATATTACTTACAAATATAACCCAATAATTGAATTATAAATACTGGCATGGAATAATAGTTTTTTATTCAAATGGCTGAGTAGCAAGAAGAATTGAAGTTTTGCCTGGAATTTCACTGGTACTTGGTGGCCTTCAGTAAATTAATATGTCAATCAGGGAATACAGTTTCGAAATGTTATTGAGCAAATAACCACTCATACTAACTTTCATGAATTCCTGGAATCCGCGAGTCAGGGTTTGACTAATTGAAAAAAACGTTTCGCAAAAACAAGGCAAAATCAAGTCAAGCCCTGACTTGCAATCAGTTGCATTTAGCCGGGAAGTTCGCCAATCACCAGCATTTCAAAATCTTCGGTAGTCAGTTTGTCGTTTCGTGAAAATGCACCGAGTTTTGCGCCGAAGATATCAATCCGAACAAACCCAAGTGACTTAAGCAGCCATGTTATTTCGCTGGGAACATAATATCTTTCGTTACAATCAAGGGTTTTCCTGTTGCCTGAGTCGTCTTCAACTTCGGTGATGTTGTGGTCACGAAAGGTCATCAGATCAAAGGTGTTGCTGCGATAGGTGGCATTGCCTTCTGCTGAGTTGCCGGCACAAAATTCCTCCACAGAATGGTAAAGCGGGAATAGGCCGTTGAGGGTAGTAAATATCAGTTTGCCTTTTGGTTTTAGCGATCTGCCTGCGCTGCGAAGAATCTCAAAGTTCATTTCGTCGGTCTCCATCAATGGGAAACCACCTTCGCAAAGCATTAATGCAATGTCGAATTCTTCATTAAATGGCAGATTCCTTGCATCGCCCTGAAAAAAATCAATTTTTAACTTTTGCTCATCGGTTTTCTCCTTCGCCCTTTTGATTTGAGATTCCGATAAGTCAACTCCTGTAACCTGATACCCCCGCCGGGTAAGTTCAATGCTGTGCCGACCTGTTCCGCAACCGATATCAAGTATTTTCAGCGATTTATTGAAGCCAAGTTCCTGCTCAATAAAATCACATTCTCCCAACGTGCCCTGAGTAAAACTTTCGTTGTCATATTTCTGACCATAATTCTCAAAAAGGGCTTCGTACCACTGTTTTTTATCCATCTATTTCAATTTTTAATTGTTACTACCGGCAGCATTTCTAATTGTACCGAATTCGGTATAATTAAAATCAGCTTTGTACAAAGTTTCCCACTCGCCCAGATATTCAATGTTGCTTTTTAAACTCAGCCACATCATGATTAACACTTCCTGTAATTGGCTACGAGCCCAATCTGTAACTGAGATAAAATTTTAGCATCCTTAATTATTTTCAGAAAGTTTGTACTTTCCCGCTTTATAGTGAGCAGGATCAACCTTAATTTATCTTTCAAACCTTAGTAACAAGCAACCCCCAAATAACTCCAACCTTAATATTCCTTCTCAACCTTTTTCTCTTTTCTAAAAAAGTGTTTTGCCTGTTAATGTTTTGAAGAAGAAATAAGGTTTAAGATCGGAGGGGTCAGTTTTGTTACTAAGGTTATAAAGAGTTACTAAGGTTGATTTTTACTTTGATCAGCATTTGATTGAATTCTAATCTGTCATTGGTAGTGTTTGCAAAGAATCTTAAAAAAGCCAGCACCATGTTTAGATGCGGGCTAAACCGTAAAATCAGGCTTTATTTAAGATAAGTATCCAGCCACCTGAAAAACTCCCTCTGCCACAATATCGAATTTTGCGGTTTCAGCACAAAATGTGTTTCGTTGGGGAAGAAAAGAAAGCGACTCGGTATGCCCTGCAACTGATTGGCATTGAAAGCCTGCATTCCCTGTGTGTATGGAATGCGGAAGTCATAACCTCCATGAATCACAAGCATCGGAGTGTCCCAGTTGCCGACAAAATTGTGTGGTGAAAAGTCGTAGCTTTTTGGCCGCGGCTTGTCGTAGAAAGCGCCTTTGTAATCAAAATTCACAAAAAACATCTCTTCAGTTTCGAGATACATACTTTCAAAATTGAAAATTCCGCAATGCGAAATAAAGGTTTTGAAACGCTTGTTGTGATTTCCGGCCAGCCAGTAAACCGAGAAACCTCCGTAGCTTGCGCCTATGGCTCCCAAACGGTTTTGGTCAACCCATGGCTCGGCTGCAACTGAATCGATTGCAGTAAGATAGTCGAGCATGTTTTGTCCGCCATAGTCTCCGCTGATCTGATCGTTCCATTCCTGTCCGAAAGTTGGCAGTCCGCGACGGTTGGGAGCAACCACTACATAGTCGTTGGCAGCCATCATCTGGAAATTCCAGCGATACGAAAAGAATTGACTGACTGCACTTTGCGGTCCTCCCTGACAATAAAGCAAAGCCGGATATTTTTTATTGGAATCGAAATTGGGAGGAAGTATAACCCAAACCAGCATTTTTTTGCCGTCGGTGGTGGTGATCCATCTTTTTTCTGATTTCGCAAGCGTAACATTTTTCAGAATTTCACGGTTTGTGAAAGTCATCTGCTCTTCTTTGCCATCGGGTTTAACCCTGAAAATTTCGGTTGGCAGATCGTGACGCATCTTCGCAATAATCAGGTCTTTTCCGTCAATGGCATACTCAGTTACATTATGATCTCCTTTGGTAACCATGGTAATTTTTCGTGTGGCAACATCCATGCGGAATACCTGATAGGTAGCTTCAATTCCGCTGATAAAATAAAGTTGTTTGCCATCAGCACTCCAGGTGAAATTTGAAGAACTCTGATCAAAACCTTCGGAAAGATCGGTGAAAACCCTGCTTTTCATTTCAAGGGGTTTGCCTGATTTTGATTTTATATCTTTTTTCAGTTTTTCAAGTGCCTGAGGATTAAATTCGCACATCATGATACGATCTTTGTCGGCTTCAAAACCAGGAGTAGCCATACTGCGCCACACAATTTTTGATCCATCGGGCGAAAAAACCGGATCCTGATCGTATCCCGGATTGCTTTCGCTGAGGTTTTCGGTTTTCCCGGAAGGGAGATCGTAAAGGTAAATGTCGCTGTTGGTGCTTATGGCGTATTCTTTACCTTTCATTTTTTTGCAGGTATAAGCCAGGGTTTTGCCATCAGGCGACCAGGCAATCTGTTCCATGCCTCCGTTTGGCATCAACGGGCTGTCCCAGGGTTCACCCGGCATAATGTCTTTGCCTTCGCCCGGTTTGCCATCGTTGTAGGGCGCAATAAAGATATGACTGTAAGCGTAATCGTGCCAGTTGTCCCAGTGGCGGTACATCAGATCATCATAAATAAGAGCATCAGCCAGCGGAAGATCGGGATACAGATCATGCACATCCTGTTCTATTTTTACATCTTTGATGTAAACGATGTGCTGTAAATCAGGCGAATAGCTAAATCCGTTAATTCCGCCTTCAATATTGGTTACCTGTACTTTATCTTCTCCGTTTATGCCCATCTCCCAAATCTGGACAGAACCGGATTCGGCTGACAGAAATCCGATTTTTTTTCCATCGGGTCGCCAGATGGCGTTGAACTCACTGCCTTTAAAATCAGTGATTTTGCGTGGCGATTCCGCATTAGGATCAAGTTTGTAAATATCGCGGTTGCCTTTATTGGTTTCGGCGTTGTACCAGGTTACCCCATAAATAATGCTGCCCCCTGAGGGTGCAAGTTGCACATCGCCAACCCTGCCTAATTTCCACATGGTTTCAGCGGTGAACTTTTCCTGTGCATTGACTGAGACTGTCAGAGATATCAAACTCGCTATCAGAACAGACTTGATGGTTGTGTTCATGTTTTGTTTGGTTTTATTATTGGTGAATATCTTACATGAAAATTTATAAGCAATTGAAAAACATTTAGTTGTAATCCCTTGTTTTTGCGTTGTTTTCAAAGTGTACCCAACTGACATCGTTCTTTTTCGACCGTGAACGGATACGAATTGCACCGAAACCATGCTTATAAAAGCAAAAGAATCCCGGTTGGCTAAATTATAAAAGAAATCATATCAAAGTGCATGCAGTATCTCGACTTGTATGTCCTTATTCGGGACTTTATATTCCCATATCGGCGTTAATAAGGAGTGGTTTGAAATTCTAATATATTGAAGAATAATAATTTGAATTTATGGCTGTATTTTTGAGTGATGGAGGAATTAACTTCGACCGGAAAAGTTCTGGTCAGGTTTATTGATTTCATCATTTGGGTAGCTGAGAAAATATGACATTCTAGTGTTTTATTTCATCAACCCCATAAGATTGCTAATTTACTTATCGCTATGCGTTCCAGTGAAGGACCCGATAATATAAACTCCGGTTTTCAGAATGATAGTTCCTATCATAAAAAACTACGACCTGCCAATGGCAGCAATATCTATATCTGCATTGATCTCAATGGAATAATACAATCTGTAGAAGGTCCGGTAATACATTATCTTGGATATTCAAATCAGCAACTCATTGGATTTTCATTCCAGGATTTTGTTTATGAGAAAGATGTAAATACCTACAATTACCTGATAGCGAATTGCAACGACCGTGGCGAATTCAGGTTGAGAAAGGCAGATCATAGTCTGTTTTATGCCGATGTTATTATGCTGGATGTTCATGATAATGACAATAATCCTGTTGGCTATTGTTTCCGGATTTATGACATCACTTCCCGTATGAATGAAATCTTCAGACTGGTTGAGCAGGAAGAAAAATACAGAGCCATTGTTGACAACACCCGTGACCTGATTATTATTTTTAATGGTCGCGAGATTCTTTACACCAATGAGGTTGCGGTAAAGATGCTGGGTTTCAGTCATCTGGAATTCTCAAACATGGATTATTATCAATTGTATTCATCCATCGACAGAGAGCGTGTTGAAGAATATGATCTTGCTTTAAAGGAGGAGGATCGCAACAATTGGTCGTTTAGCGCGACAGTAGCCACAAAGTCAGGTGATCTGCTTGATTGTGAAATCGATGTAAAATCGATTCATTATGATGGCCGGGCTGCATTTATGGTTTTGATTCACGACGAAACAATTCCCAAAAAGGCATTAAAAGAATTGGAATCTGCCAAACACGATGCTGAATCTGCCAACAGAACCAAATCTGATTTTCTGGCCATGATGAGTCATGAAATCCGAACACCAATGAATGGTGTGATTGGAATGACCAGCCTGCTGATGAATACCAAACTCACTACCGAACAACGTGATTATGCTGAAACAATTCAGGTTTCAGGAGAATGTCTTATTGAAATTATCAACGATATTCTGGATTTTTCTAAAATAGAAAGTGGCCGTCTTGAACTGGAGGAAGAACCTTTTGAATTGCAGGTTTGCATTGAGGATACCCTCGACCTGTTTGCGCTAAAGGCCATTGAAAAGGGATTAGACCTCCTATATCTTATAGAACCTGACGTTTCTCCGGTACTTTTGGGAGATGCCAATCGCCTGAGACAAGTTCTGGTAAATCTGGTAAGTAATGCCATAAAATTTACACCAAAGGGAGAAGTTTATATTTCGGTTCAAACCTTACAGCAAAATGAAGATCAACTGGAATTGCGTTTTGCAGTAAAGGACTCAGGTATAGGAATTGAGCCGCAAATGTTGCCGGCTATTTTTGAAGCTTTCACCCAGGCAGATAGCTCTACAACCCGTAAATATGGAGGTACCGGACTCGGACTTGCCATTTCAAAGCGTATTGTAAATCTGATGGGTGGCGAAATATGGGCTGAAAGTGAGCCCGGCAAAGGAACTACTTTCTATTTTACCATTCAGATTAAAAACTCAAATGAAATAAGGCCACGATTACACATTAAAGGCAATCTGGCCAGGCTTCAGGACAAGAGTGTTTTAATTGTTGATGACAATCAAACCAACCGCCAGATACTTAAGCTTCATTTTGAATCATGGGGAATGAAACCATTTCTTGTTGAATCGGGTCAGGAAGCTTTGCAGCTGATGGCTGATTCTGAAATCCTTCCCGAAATTGCCATTCTGGATATGCAAATGCCCGAAATGGATGGAATTCAACTTGCCCAATTATTCAAAGCAAGTGCAGTATTATCGAAAATTCCATTAATATTGCTGTCCTCAACCGGAGATATCGAAAGTATTCCTCCTCATCTTTTTGTTGCGCAATTGTCAAAACCAACAAAATTAAATGCTTTGTATGAAGAAGTACTGGATGTTATAACTGATCTTGCAAGAAAGAATAAAATGAACGAATCTCAATCGATACTGGATCCAGGTCTCAGTAATCGTATTCCTTTAAGGATATTGATTGCGGAAGACAATAAAGTAAATCAAAAACTGGCGATATCGCTGCTGAATCTTATGGGCTACAGGGTTGATGCAGTATCTGATGGTACTCAGGTTCTGGAAATTCTCAGGAAGCAGGATTTTGACCTTATTCTTATGGATATTCAAATGCCTGAGATGAATGGAATTGAAGCTACTGTCAAAATTATGGAAACGATACCCCCCGAAAAACAGCCATATATCATTGCATTGACAGCCAATGCAATGGTTGGTGATCGAGAAAAATGTCTTAATTCGGGAATGGTTGATTATATGGCCAAACCCATTAAAATAAATGAGCTTCAGGCTATGATTAAAAAATGGGGATCAAAGAGATTGCAGATAAGCCAGGGTTTCTGATAATTTGTAAAAGCATAAAAAAACCTGCCGTAATATTCCGGCAGGTTTTTTTATTTTAATTAATATTTTAAAATTCATACGGTTACCAAACAATTTCCAATTTATTTGCGTTTAGCGGTAACTCAAGCTTTAAAGCATCAAAAGTTTTGTGTGGACTTTCAAGGTAATGTGGATTGTCGGTGCCTAAGGCATTCAGAAAATCAATGGTTGTTGTTTTCGCAGTTGTGGCTTTCCCATTAATTTTAAAGGATGTAGCCTTGTCGAATCCGTGCAATATTACCTCCAGTCTGGTGAATTTTGACGGATAAGGACCATCGGCTTTACCAACAATCAACTTTTTGCCAGTCCCGTCAAAGTTTAAACTAAGACTGTAATAATTGCCTTTTTCGTAATTGTAAGAAACGCCATCGTCTTCATAATAAACAAATTCTGAACTTCCCGAACCATTAAAAACATGCAGATACAGCGTTCCTCCGGTATTGTCGGCAGTACTCTGCACGGCATTCTGCATGGGAATTACTGAACTGCCTTTGATGTACAGTGGCAGCATGTGCATAGGTGATTCAGCAATGATTTCGGAATTGCCTTCAAATTTTTGTCCGTTATGAAAGTTATACCATTCGCCGGCCGGAAGATAAACCTTCACCAGATCGCGTGTGCTTTCAACAGGTGCCACCAGAATTGACGGACCGAACATATACTGATTCTGATAAATGAAATGGTAGATTTTTTCATCAAAGGTATAGTCAATAGCAAGGCTTCTGGAAACAGGCATTCCGGTTTCAACCGATTCGTGAAATGCAGAATAAATATAAGGCATCAATTTGTACCTCAGTGTGATATAGTTTCGCGAAATGTTTTCGACGGTTTCGCCAAACGACCATGGTTCAGCCTGGCGCGTATCGTGATGGGTATGACTCCGGAAGAAAGGAGTAAATGCTCCAACACCAATCCAGCGGGCAAACAGCGCAGGGGAGGGGTCTTTGCTGAATCCCCCAACATCAACTCCGGTAAAAGCTATGCCACTGAGTCCGATACTGTTCACCAGGCGGCAACCTAGCATCATGTGCTCATCGGTAGCCTGATTATCACCTGTCCATAATGCGGTGTAGCGCTGCAGCCCTGAATATCCGGCACGGGTAATAATCAGCGGTCGTTTGTCGTTCATCAGCTTGCGTGTGCCTTCATAAGTGCTCCGGGCCATCAGCATTCCGTAAACGTTTTTTGCTTCACGATAACTGGTTTTCTGACCTTCCCAGTCAAATTCAACCAAGTGAGGGGTGTAACCATTTCCCCAGGAAGCAATTTCGTTCATATCATTCCAGAATCCGGTAACACCATCGTTCACCAATCCCTGAAATTTCTGTCCCCACCATTCACGCGCTGCGGGTTTGGTAAAATCAGGGAAATGACACCATCCCGGCCATACCTGTGCAGTATAAACTTCGCCATCAGGATAGCTGGCAAATACATTTTTCTTCAGGCCATCTTCATAAGCGTCGTAGCCTTTTTCAACCTTTATGCCCGGATCTACAATCAGGGTGGTGTGTATGTTCATGTTTTTCAGATCAGAAAGCAGTTTCTGAGGATTGCTGAAACGGGTTGGATGCCAGGTAAAAATTTTATAAGCATCCATGTGATGGATGTCCAGATACATTACATCCAGTGGAATTTTCCGGTCACGGAAATTCTGGGCTATGCTTAAAACTTCAGAATCAGGGAAATAGCTCCACCGGCATTGTTGATATCCCAAAGCCCAGATCGGAGGCATGGTCATACGGCCTGTCAGGTTTGTATATTGCCTGATGATGCCTGCAATTGTTGGTGCGTGCATGAAATAGTAATCCATTTCGCCGTCGTCGGCGCTGAATGAGCTGAACCTGTCGTTGCTGGCACCAAAATTAAACCTGCTGCGGTGTGTGTTGTCCATGAAAATGCCATACGTCAATCCGCTGTGGATTCCCATATAAAACGGGATGGTGACATAAAGCGGATCATCGTTCGGACCATACCGTGGATTGTCGGTATTCCAGTTGTCATAGGCCGTGCCACGGCGGTCGAGATTTCCGGTTTTTTCGCCCAGACCAATAAATTTTTCATCGCTGATCAGCTTTTTATAGGTGGTGACTTCCGTTCCCAACCATGAAGTGCCAAACGATTTATCATCTGCACTTAATAGTCGGCCATCAGAAGTGTAAAAGCTGAATCTTACCGGGTTCCTGTCAATCTCAAGCCTGAGTAACTCAGTTTCAACAATCAGTTTATCTGAAGTTTCAGTGATTTTGGGCTGTATATTTTCTGGTTTCGCAATTACAGCATAGGAAAAATCTTTCCTGAAAACCTCCTTTACAATCCTTACCCTGGCAATGCCGGGTTCGTAGAAAGTAACTTCAGCTTTCCCGAAATCTGTATTAATAATTATTGCCTGATTTCGTACTTCAAAGGAAGTGAGATTTCCGAGGCTTTGGTTTGTGCTGCTTTGTGCAAATCCAGTGTTCATAAGCAGAACTGCGATTATCAGGGTGAAAAATATGTTCTTCATTATTGTTTGATGAGTGTTTATGAAAAATGCCGGATTCATCATTGCTGATAAGTCCGGCATTCGGTAATTCAAAAATTATTTATAATAGACCTCGTAACCCCAGGCAGGTAGTTCGATGGTTGTATTTTCAGGGAATACACAGCTGTCGTTTGAGAAGAGTTCGGTGTATTCTCCCACATATTCGCTGCCGCTGAGTGTGATACTGATGCGCTCCGGACTCAGATTGACGATTGTAAGTACTTTGCTGTCATCTTTTTCACGGATAAAGGCAAATACTTTTTCATCTTCATTGGTGTTTACCCTTTTCCATGATCCACCCCAGGGGCCGTTGAATAATGCCGGTGTTGCCTTTTTTAAATTCAACAGTGATTTGTAGAAGTATGTCATTTCGTAATCGCCCCAGTTTACAGCATCTTTTTCGAAGAACTCAAGTCTTTTATTGAGACCCGATTCCTGTCCGGTGTACATCAATGGCATTCCGGGTACAGTTGCTGTCAGCACATAAAATGCCTTCACACCATCACCTAATCTTTCGAATTCGGTGCCGTTCCATGAGTTTTCGTCGTGGTTGGTGATAAAATACATCCGGTAAGCACCTTCAGGGTAAAGGGTATCATTCTTTTTTAGATAGGTTTCAATATCGTTGGCATTGGCTTCACCTTTTGCGATTTTGTTTTTGATGTTGTGAAACTCCCATCCATAAGTCATTTCAAAAGCTGTGTGAAGCCATGGTTTTTCACCTTCGGCAAGCATAAAAACAGGTTTAATGGCATCGAGTTCAGTGCGGGTTCTGTTCCAGAATTCAGCAGGAACAAGCTCAGCAACATCGCAGCGATATCCATCAATATCAAATTCCTGAACCCAGTATTTCATGGCATCAAGCATGTAATCGCTCATTTCAGCGTTTTCGTAGGTAAAAGCCACAACATCGGTCCAGTCATAGGGTGAAACCATATTTCCCAGTGAATCTTTCTGATAGAAATCAGGTTTTTCGGTTACCAAAGCATTGTCCCAGGCTGAATGGTTGGCAACCCAGTCCAGGATAACATACATTCCAAGTTCGTGGGCTTTTTTTACAAACCTTTTGAAATCCTCATTGGTTCCAAATTCAGGGTTGATCGCCTTGTAATCCTTGATGGAGTAGTAACTGCCCAGTGTGCCTTTGCGGTTGAGCTCTCCGATGGTCTGAATGGGCATCAGCCACAGAATATCGGTTCCCAGCTCTTTCAGGCGGGGGAGTTGTGCTTCAACGGCAGCGAAAGTGCCTTCTTCGGAGAACTGCCTTACATTGATTTCATAAATACTCAGGTTTTTGCTCCATTCAACTTGTTTGACCTGTGCAGGAATAGTTTCCTGGGTTTTTTCGCTATTCGGGAATTTGCAAGAAGTAATCACTACTCCGGCAAGAATCCCGGTAAACGCCAGTAAAAGAATGTTTTTGAATCTCATATTTTTGGTTTTATGGTTTGTAATCAACTTTTATGTCCACAATACAAAGATAAGAATTCCGGAATACAATGTCGTTTAGTTAAGGAATATCGTCTTTCCCGCACGTGCGGGACTCAGACTGACAGTCATCCTGAGTTGAGACTCAAAAAAATTTGAGCATAATGCAGAGATGACAGGTATTAACGGCATCCTTATTCATGGACAAAAAAGATGAAAGTATTTCTCCGCTTTTATATGAGCAGGACCAACCTTAATTTATCTTCCAAACCTTAGTAACAGGCAACCCACCAAACACCTTCAACCTTATTATTTCTTCCTAACCTTATTATTGTTCAATTTGAAAAGGTTGCCAGCTTATTGAGGTTTTCAAGAAATAATAAGGTTCAAAAATCGTTGGGGTCAGTTTTGTTACTAAGGTTATTAAGAGTTACTAAGGTTGATTTTTACTTTGATCAGCATTTGATTGAATTCTAATCTGTCATTGGGAGTGCTGCACGTGCAGGAAAGGATAAGACGAACAATCTGTCATTGGTAGTCCCGCACGTGCGGGAAAGGATATTTATTCATTTTTTTAATTCAGAATTCTTAACTAAACGACATTGATTAAGGGATAAGAGAACCATTGCATGTGAAAATCTATAAATAACCATGCAAAAAAAAAAGCCACCCTGATGGATGGCTTTTTTATAAGTTGCAGATTTGCTATTCTATGACAAACAGCTCATCTTTTAATTTTGAATTTATTTTTACAGTAAGAACTTTCATATCAATGGTTTGAGGACCCATTTGCTGACTGATTGCGTATGGGAATTTCACGCCGTCAACTTCGCGGTAATCAGAGAATGTTGCAACGCCCTGTTCTCCGGTTTCTTTTACCTTCAATCCTGATTTAACATCGATAAACTGTGTGGATTGTTTTCCTGAAGGATAGGTGAGCACCAGACGATAAGCATCAGAACCATTAACTTCTTCAATGCCATCCAATGCCAGTGAAATTCCAATCTGAGTATAGAAAAGTTCAGCATTGAGTGTAGCTTCAACTTTCATGTCCTCCAGCTCATTGCCTTCAAGGGTTTTATTTTCGCCACCCATAGGTGAAACAAGCTTTGCGGTAGTGCCATCAAAAACCATTTTCTGGAAAACCATTTCACCGGCACCAACCTTCATCATGTATTTATTCGGGGCTTTGCGGTAAAAATCAAATCCTATGGTCATTCCCTGCATCGAAGTTGTGGCCATCATGGTAATGTCCTTGATTTTTCTGAGGGCTTTTTCTCCACCTATGGCATTGATGTACATCAGATTAACCGATTCGGCAGTTACTCCTGCAGGAGCAGGTTTTACCTTTTTATCAGGATCATACTCTTTGCCTTCAAAATCATAGTATTTAATGGATTTTCCACCACCAAACTGCATCAAACGCGGAGCAATGTCAGCGGCTTTACCAACAGCAAGAATGTACGCATTTTCAGGTTTTATGAATTTTAGCGCAGTTGCCTTGACATCTTCAGCGCTCACAGCTGAGAGGTTTTTCATGTAGTTGGCATAGTAATCAGCATCCAGTCCGAAACGAGCTGTTGTGATGGCAAAATTGGCAATCGTCTGAGGATTTTCGAGCGAAAGCGCAAAATTTCCGTTCAGGTAATTTTTTGCCAGATTTAATTCGTCGGCCGGAACAAGTTCTTCGCGGAGCCTGCGCATTTCATTGAAGATTTCATTGATAGCGCTGTCAGTAACAGAGTTTCTGATTTCAGTATTCACCATAAATCTTCCGGTGAGTTTGTCGGCCATAAGCTGAGAATAAGCACCATAGGTATAAGCTTTGTCTTCACGCAGGTTGTTGAAAAGCCTGAATGTTCCGCCACCAAGTATGGTATTCATTACACGGGCTTTGATTGCTTCTTCCGAACCTGTTTTCAGTTCCACCGGATAACCAATACGCAGGGCGGATTGCACTGCATCGGGACGGTCAACAATTGCCACAACATTCGAAGCAGGTACTTTCGGGCTTTCAGGTAGGTAGTTTATGACTTCACCTTTTTCCCAGCCACCCAGATATTTTTCTACCAGCGTGCGGGCTTCAGCAGTTGTAATGTCACCAACAATGGCCAGATAGCCAATGTTTGGCTTGAAGAATGCCTGATAAAATGCCTGGCAATGTTCTGATGAAATGTTTTCAATCGATTTTTCGGTCATTGATTCACCGTAAGGATGTGTTGCTCCGTAAACCAATTGTTTGCTGATTCTGTCGCTGATTACAGAGGCATCGTTTTGCGCTGCTTTCAATCCCGAGATGGCCTGAGTTTTTAATTTGTCAAGCTCTTCGGCTTTAAATGAAGGGTTCATAAGCACATCAGCCATAAGCGACACTAATTTTTCGGTGTGCTTTTTCAGTGATGAAGCATAAGCACCGGTTGATGAAGTGCTGAGGCTTGCACCAATAAAATCAACTTCTTCGTCAAGCTGATCCTTCGAAAGACTGCTGGTTCCGGTGCGTAGCAACTGACCGGTAAAATCGGCCATTCCAGCCATATTTCCTTCAGGAACCGGATTATAGTCCAACAACAAAGAGAACGAAACCCGTGGAATTTTGTGATTTTCAA